>Ga0310342_100000301_pt1 | contig 26631 bp, 24 predicted proteins | sample S15DNA20500_MG_FD_206155 | JGI IMG/M metagenome (GOLD analysis project Ga0310342, IMG submission 206155) | Marine microbial communities from station ALOHA, North Pacific Subtropical Gyre - S1503-DNA-20-500_MG | ecosystem: Environmental > Aquatic > Marine > Oceanic | place: Pacific Ocean: North... | reverse complement strand
GGGTGACGCGACGACTCGGACTAGAACTAGTTCTGGTTTTTTTTTGAGGTGCTTCCTTCCTCGGCGACCTCGGCCCCACCGTTGTCGAGCAGCGCGAGTTTTTCGCGGTGGGTGTGGGCCAGGTGTTGCCGAACCTGCCAGATCAGATACGGGTCGGTGGTCCGACCGATGATCGCGGGGTGTCCGGTCTTGAAATCCATGAGGTAAAGCTCGAACGCTGCCATCGAATACTCCTTCTATCTGGTGTTCAGTCTCGAAGAGCGCACTGCGCCCCTATATGTATCCGCACTTGAAACCCGAAAAGTGTCTACAAGTTTTTTTACGTGAACCCCAGATTGTGGCCGCTAGGAGAATCTTTTAGGACACGTCGGACCCTACGGACGGCGGTCGCGTTGAAGCTGGGCAGCCACGGGTGTATCAGATAGTAAGTTCCACTTCTCTACTCGGGGCTAAATGTCCGAACCCGGACTCAAGATCAGCTTTCGCCTAGACGTCAGGCGATTCGCGGCATGGGCGCGGAAGAAATCCGACAAACAGGTCAAGTACGCAGCGATGCGCGCTCTGACTCGAACCGGCTTTGAAGTTCGCGACGCGGAGAGGAAAGAAATCCTTCGGACCTTTCCTAAGCGTCCGAACACGGCACACGGAATCGGCAAAACGCTTCGAGTGGAGCGCTTCCCTCGCAAGACCCAAGTGGCGATCGGACCTACCGCGAAGTCCAAGCGAATGCAGAACGCCAGGAAGATCCTGTCGGATCACGAGAGTGGGGCAACGATCACCCGAGCCGCCGTCGCGGGGAAAACCATCGCGACCCGCCTGGTCGCCAAGGGCCAGGTAGCGGTGCCGGTCGCCGACTCCCTTCGGGGCGGGACAGGCCGGATCAACTTCGGGAAAATCCGCCCCGGGATGAGCAAGAAAAACTTCACCGATAAGACGCACGGAGCATTCGTCTACCGGTCGAAGAACGGGAAGAGGATCATAGCGGTTCGAACGGCGAAGCAGCACCCGACCTCAATCGGCAAAGGGCCGTGGGGACTGTCGCGGCCATCTCGAGGGAAGTATCCGTACACCACGAACCTGTTTGTTCTGAAGTCAAGTTCGCGGCTCAAACCGACCTACGACTTTTACGGCGTCGCGCGGCGCGTTGCGAGAAGCGAGTTCCCGAAGAAAATGGAGCGCGAGTTCCGGCGCATGGCGCGGTCTTAAAGGGGTTGGGCTGAACGGCGTCGAACTCGGGAGGTAAGACCCTGGAAGCCCTTACCCCTACCCCCACAACTCCCCGGCACGACATGGCAAAGACTGAACGTAGGATTGTTTCTACCATAGAGCTGTCCGAGATTATCGGCTTGACTGATCGCCGCGTTCGCCAGCTCGCCCGAGCTGGGAGCATCCCGAGGCACACCCGGGGTCGGTACGATCTAATCGACGCGGTTCGCGGTTACATCGCGTATCTAAAAGAGCGAGCCCTCGAAGTCGAAATCGATGGAGAGTCGCACGAGCAGTCGAAAGCCCGACTGACGCGTGCTCGCGCCGACATTCAAGAGCGCGCGTCGCTTCAAATGGCTGGAATTTTGATCCCGCTCGACCAGATCGAGCTGTCTTGGTCAACAGTCATCGCGATGATTCGTCAGCGCCTGATAGCCCTACCTGACCGGGTAGCGCCAGAAGTTCACGACGCAGAGAGCGTCAACGATACGAAAGAAAAACTCCGGCTAGCGATATATGAAATCCTCACAGAGCTATCGGAAACGCCCGTCGAGTACCGAGAGCCAGACACTGCATTTAACGGGACACCCCGGGTTGCAGGTGGTGGCGAAGTCAACGCTAGCAAGGATGCGCCCGCCGCCGAGGCTTAGTGTGAGCGAGTGGGCCGATAAGCACCGATACCTGTCGCGGGAGACATCGGGCGAGTTTGGTTTGTGGCGCACGGAGCGCGTGCCGTACATGAAGGAAGTGATGGATTGCTTTTCGGATCCATCCGTCGAGAGAATCGTGTGCCAAATGGGGGCGCAACTTTCGAAGACCGAAGCCGTTATCTGTAACGCAATCGGCTACCACGTGGCCCAGGATCCGGCCCCGATCCTCGTCATCACTCCTCGGGAGCACGACGCAAAGAAAATGAGCCGCACGCGGGTCGCTCCGATGCTTCGCGATAGTCCCGTGCTCCGCGGCAAGGTCAAAGATCCAAAGAGTCGCGACAGCGAAAACACGATCCTTGAGAAGCACTACCCGGGTGGCCGTCTGATTTTTGGAGGGGCAAATTCCCCGGCGAACCTCGCCGGGGATCCATAGCCAGTCCGTATTGTGTTGATGGACGAGGTCGATCGCTTCCCCGCGAGCAGTGGCACCGAAGGTGACCCGATTCAGCTCGCCGAAGCCAGAACAACTGCCTGGAGCAACAGGAAGATTGTTCTCACCTCGACCCCAACTGATCGCGACGCGAGTCGCATCGAGCGAGCCTACTTGGAGACGGACCAGCGCGTCTACTTCGTTCCGTGCCCCCACGAGGAGTGCGGAGCGTTTCAGACACTGAAGTGGGAAATGGTGCGCTGGGACAAGGACGATGAAGGCAATCATCTTCCGGATACCGCGTCGTACTATTGCGAAGAGTGCGGCGGGAGCTGGACCGAAGCGGAGCGTCACCGGGCTGTCCGAAAGGGAGAGTGGCGACCGAGCAAGCCGTTCAACGGTTCGGCCGGGTTTCACCTCAACGCGCTCGCCAGCCCCTGGCCCAACCTGAGTTTGCCGAATCTCGCAAAGCGCTGGCTATCGGCGCAGGGCGACGCGAACCAACTCAAGACGTTCGTGAATACGGTGCTCGCGGAAACTTGGGCTGAAAAATACGAGACGGTCGATGAGACCGGACTGATGGACCGATGCGAAGAGTACCCGCAGATCAACGGAGAGTACGTCGTTCCGGAGCGCGTCGTCTGCATGGTGATGGGTGTCGATGTCCAAGATGACCGCCTCGAGGCCGGAGTTGACGGATACTGCGCGGGCGAAGAATGCTACAAGCTCGAATACGAAGTTTTCCACGGAGACCCGAGCCAGCCCGACGTGTGGAAGAGCCTATGGGAGTTCCAGACTCGTCCGCGTTTGACCGAGAAGCGCGGCGAAGATTACATCCGGGCAACCGCGATCGATACCGGCGGTCACCGGACGCAAGCCACATACGAATATTGCAGGACGCGCTTTCGTTATCCGACTCCGGACGGGCGTCGCGCGTTCACGTTCGCGATCAAGGGAATGCCCGGCGCTGGCGACATCTGGCCTCGGAAGCCGTCGCGAACCAAGGCGGGAAAGATCCCGCTTTATCCGATTCGTGTCGCGCCTGCAAAGGAAGTTCTCTTCGCGCGGCTCGCAAAGGTGACGGAGACCGGGCCAGGCTACGTACATTTTCCCAAGTACTTCGACGATCCGGAGTACTTCCGACAGCTCACCAGCCAGCGTGTGGTTACGAAGTACGACAGCAAGGGATTCGCGAAGCGGACGTGGGAACTCAAAGCCCAGGGTCGCCGTGATGAAGTACTCGATACGAGCATCTACGGGTACTCCGCCCTATGCGGGCTCCAGGCCGCAGGCTTCGTCCTCGATCGTGAAGCCGAGCGCCTGGACGCGCTGGGCGACGAACCGGACGAGTTGCCCGTACCGGCACCGCCGGCACCGGCACCGGAACTGTCGAACCTCGCGAAACCCGCGCAGACGCGAAGCCTTGGATCCGGAGTCGAGCCGAGCCCGACTGTTTCGAAATCAAAATTTCTCGGGAGGTGACGCAGCGTGGCATGGACGAGCACGGATATTACAGCAATCGAAAACGCTATCGCCTCCGGCGAACTGACCGTCCAGTACCAAGACCGACGCATCGTCTACCGGAGCCTGTCCGAGCTGCTCCGAGCACGGGATGTAATTCAAGCGGCGATTAACACGGCCAGCGCTACGACGACCAAGAACATTGCGAAGTCCGTTCGCTTCAGAACGACGAAGGGGTTCAATGCATGAAACCCGTCATCCTAGACGCTGAAGGCAACCCGGTGCGGACGTGGGCGGGAGGCGGATTCGACGCCGCCGCTACGGGGACACCGCGCACCAAATCCTGGCAGTCGAGTTCACTCAGTCTGAACTCGCTGCTGGGAAACGGCGGTGGGGACACCCTGCGAGGACGGTCAAGAGAAGCCGTTCGGAACAACCCGCTGGCGGCACGTGCGATGGAAGCGTTCGTTGCATCCGCGGTGGGAACGGGTATCCGCCCTCTTCCCCTGGTAGAAGATGACGACCTTCGTAGCGAGATCACGGAGGCGTGGGAAGAGTTTGCAGAAGAATGCGACGCCGACGGAACCGCCTCATTCTACGGTCTGACCGCAACCGCGTGCAGGGCGTTTAGAGAAGGCGGCGACTGCTTCGTTCGGTTTCGGCCTCGAAGGCCAGAAGACGGATTGTCCGTACCGCTCCAGATTCAGCTCATCGAGTCCGAGCAGTGCGACTCGTATAAGAACGAAAAGCTCCCGAACGGAAACGTGATCAAGTCCGGAATCGAGTTCGACAAACTGGGAAGGCGTCGGACCTACCATATGTTCCGCGACCACCCCGGCGAGCAGATTTTCCAGGGACTCACGTATGACACGGTAGAGGTGCCGGCGGACCAGATCGCGCACGTCTACCACGTGGTGCGGCCCGGCCAGGTGCGCGGAGTTCCCGCTCTCGCGAACTCTCTGGCGAAGCTATACGAACTCGATCAGTACGACGACGCCGAGCTGGTTCGAAAGAAGATCGCGGCAATGTTCGCGGCGTTCGAAGAAACGCCGTCGCTTGACCAAGACATAATCGGCAGCGGCTACCACGGGACGGCCACCTCCGATTCGACTCCGCTTGCGAGCCTCGAACCCGGAACCTATCAGCGGCTGCCCCCGGGCCACTCGATCCGCTTCAGTGAGCCCGCCGACGTGACTGGGAACTACAAGGACTTCATGTCGCAGCAGATCCGTTCTATCGCGGTCGGAACTTCGGTGACGTTCGAGCAGCTTTCCGGCGACTACAGCGAAGTCAACTACAGCTCCGCCAGAGCTGCGATCAACGAATTTCGCCGGGTTCTAACCCAGGTTCAATCGAACGTGCTCATCCATCAATTTTGCAGACCGATCTGGAAGCGCTGGTTCGAGACAGCATTGATATCGGGGCGTCTCAGTCTTTCTGCGGAGTTGCGTCGAAACCCGCGACGCGCGATGCGCGTGAAGTGGGTAGCCCAGGGATGGGACCACGTAGATCCCGAGAAGGAAATCAATGCGACGGTGATGTCAATCCGGGCGGGCGTTCTGAGTCGCGACCAGGCGATTGCGATGCGCGGATTCGATCCGGAAGAACTCGATCGACAAATAGCGAAGGGCAACGAACGCCAGGAAGCACTCGGGCTGTCTTTCGACACCAACGTAAAGGCGGAAACTTCGCAGGGCCAAGAGGGGGTAGTGAATGGGAACCGAAGAGACTTATCCGCGGCGTGACGTGGCGACTGAGCTAGCGAGTCGTCTCTACAACGCGCCCCTTGCGATTGCTCCGGATTACATCCGGTTAATCCTGCACGCTCGTATCGACACCACCGACCTTCGGATGTGGATGCACGAGGAAGAGACAAGCCTCGAGGCTCGCGTCCCGCAACTCGATGCGGTTGGCGGCAAACCTTACGCGAACGTCGATGGTGTAGCGGTTATCCCTGTTACGGGGAGCCTGTTTCGTTCCGCTTTCTTCAGCGACTACGATGCGATCCAGTCGAGCTTCGACACCGCCATGGCCGACAGCGGCGTCTCCTCCATCCTTCTCGAAGTGGACTCCCCGGGCGGAGAAGTCCGCGGGATGTTCGACCTTGCCGATCACATCTACAACGCCCGCGGCACGAAACCGATCGTCGCGCTGGCGAACGACCAGATGACGAGCGCGGCCTATGCGATCGGATCATCGGCCGACAAGGTGTTCGCGAGCCGCAGTTCGGTGCTCGGATCCATCGGCGTCGTTGCGATCCATGTAGACGAAAGCGAAGCGGCCGAAAAAGCCGGCGTGAAGTTCACAGAGATCAGCAGCGGCAAGCTCAAAACGGAACTGTCCTCGACAAAGCCGTTGAGTGATCTGGGCCGCTCGATACTGACCAAGCACGTAGAGAACTCCGCCGAACAGTTCTTCGATCTCGTATCCAGAAACCGTGGCATCTCAACGGAATCAATCCGCGGCCAAGAGGCCGGGTTGTTCTTCGCGGGAGAAGCGGTGGACGCGAATCTCGCCGACGGTATTGCGGATCGATCGGATCTGCTTGGCGAGTTGGCCGGGGCGCAGACGCACCCGGCTGTATCTGGCATTTCTTCCGTGGCGGCGGCTGCGGAACTTAACTCGGACCAGGGAGGAGATTCCATGTCCAACGAAGTCATCGAGACGCCGGAAGTACCGGTGGGAGACGATGTCCAAGTGACCCATGCCGCTGCGAGCGAACCCGAAATCGAAGCAGACTCGGACGAGAGCAGCGAAGTGGTCAACCTCGAACAGGTGCGCGAAGAAGCGCGGGCAGAGCTGCAAGCCGACGCGAAAGCGATCGCGGAGCTTTGCAGCATCGCAGGCAGTCCAGGCCGAGCGGCGGAATTCATCGCCGAGGGTCTGAACGCGGACCAGGCGCGAACACGGTTGCTAGCCGACCGAGCGTCCTCCGCGGGCAACGAACTTTCGAACGCCGTGGACCCGAATGAGTCTGCGGCACGCCCGGTGATCGACACCGCGGCGATCTACCGGAAGCGTGCAGAGCGCACGCGGCCGAGGGGGTAACTAGACCATGGCAGTCAAGACCGAAACCCGGGGGACCGCAGCGTTCCTCGTCTCTGAGGCGGCGGGCGACCGCAGCCGCGAGACCGTAACCGTCGCTTCCAGCGCCACGAAGGGCGACGTGAAGGTCGGTAGCGTTCTCGGAAAGATCACTTCTGGCGGAAAGTACGCCCTGTTCGACAACGGCGTGAGCGACGGCACGGAAACTGCTGTTGCTGTGTCGTTGCAGGACTGCGACGCAACCGCCGCCGATGCGTCGTGCGTGGTCATCTCGCGCGAGGCTGAAGTCAACACAAACGAGTTGCAGTGGTTCGACAAGACCAACGACGAGGCCGGTGGCATCACCGAACTCGAAACTCGTTCGATCATCGCCCGCTCTTAGCGGTCGAGGAGGAATTTCACAATGGCATTGCTTGATGTCTTCACCGCCGACGGCTTTTCGCTCCAGGCGCTGACCCACGCTGTCAATGAGGCCCCGTATGTACCGGGCCGAATTGGCGACATGGGACTCTTCGATGAGAAGGGTGTCCGGACCACGACCATCTCGGTCGAGAAGCTGGCCGACACCATCTCGATCATCCCTTCCACCCTTCGGGGCTCCGCACCGACCCAGCACACGAACACGATGCGGAATCTCTACAACCTGTCCACGACGCGGATCGCGTTGCAGGACAACATCATGGCAGACGAAATCAGCAACGTCCGGGCGTTTGGCAGCGAGAGCGAGCTTCAGAGCTTGATCGCCGAGGTCAACTCGCGCACGGCGCTGATGCGTCAGAAGATCGAGGCGACCCTGGAGTACCACCGAATCGGTGCGCTCAAGGGGAAGGTTTTGGATTCCGACGGTGCGACGGAAATCTACAACCTCTTCACGATCTTCAACGTGTCACAGCAGAGCACTCAGTTCTACACTCTGGGCACCACCACCACGGATGTGCGCGGTAAGTGCTCGACGACCATTCGAACGATCGAGGACGCACTCGGCGGGACTCCGTATTCCGGCGTGCACGCCTTTTGCGGATCTGATTTTTTCGATGCTCTCGTTTCGCACACTCTGGTCAGAGACACGTTCCTCTACTCGCAGGGCTCACAGCTCCGCGAGCAGACGGCGCGGCGAAGTCTGTTCTTCGGCGGCATCACGTTCGAGGAGTACCGGAGTGGCATCAGCTCTCCGACCTTCATCGCAGCCGACCAGGCGGTCGCATTTCCGACCGGCGCACCGAACGTGTTCAGCCAGATTTACAGTCCAGCCGATTACGCGTCTACGGTTTCAACCGTAGGTTTACCCGTGTACGCCAAAACCTTCCCCGATCCGGAAGGCGATCGCTACCAGAAGGTCGAGGTTCAGACCAACGCGATCACACTCTGCACCCGACCGCGCGTGCTGGTGACACTCGACAAGGACGCTTCCTAGCGTCTTCGTTGGGTTTGCCGGTACGACTCGGGTGAGTCGTGTCGGTTGGCGGGGCACAGTTGCTGGGGCTGTGCCCCGCCTCTTTTTTGGTGGGGGTGACGATGGCTTGGACTGACATCGCTACGCGTGTGCAAAAAGCTGGACAGCGGGTGTTTGGAGAAGTCGTCACCTTTACGCCGTCGGGGGGAACTCCCCAGACGGGCACCGGGATCTTCGACGCCGCACACGTCTACCAAGAAATCATTGGCGACACGGTTGTAGAGACCGTTCGCCCAGTGGTGGTGGTCCGGTCTGATTCGTTTAGTCCGGACCCCAAGCGTAACGATGCGATCACTGTTCGATCGAAGAACTACATCTGCATCGAAATGCGTCCGGACGGCCAGGGGGATCTGGAAATTTCCCTGGAGGAAACCTAGTGGCGCAGCACGCACGCAGGCGAATCATCAATGCCATCAAGCAAAACTTGATGAATCTGCCAACGACCGGAACCAATGTTTACGAGGATCCGGCCGCAGCGGTAGACGACGATTCATTGCCTGCGCTGGTGATCGAGCCTCTCGAAGAAGAGGTATCGAACCTTGGCGATATCCGAGACCCAGATTCTGGATACAAGCAAGTGCGAACGCTCTCGCTTGCCGTGTCCGTTTTAACGAAATCTATCGACGTGCGTGACACGTGCTGCGTAGAGGTCGAGGAGTCTGTCATCCATGGGAACGTGGGTATCAACAGGCGAATCACCCGCACGGAGTTCGAGACGACGTCCGCAGGCGCGCATCGCCTATGGACGGCACAGGTCGTTGTCGAGGTCGATTTCTTGACAGAGGCGCGATACCCGCGCCTCACAACTAGTTCATAGGCACTCAGGGAGAGACCCGTTATGTCGAATGCAGTCTTCGGCCAAGGCACGCTGGTAAAGCGCGGCGACGGCGCAGGAAGCGAAGTCTTCACCACGATCGCAGAGGTTGGGACCATCACGGGCCCGTCGCAGCGATCCGAGTTCATAGACGTCACGAGCCAAGACTCGGTGAGCGGGTACCGAGAATTTGTCTCGGGCCTCATCGACCCGGGCGAGATCACGTTCACCGCGAACTACATCCCGGCGAACGCGACACACAAGAACGTCCTTGCGGACTTCAAAGCCAAGACGAAGCACAACTGGAAGATTATCTTCCCGACGTCTCCGTCAACGGAGTGGGCGTTCGCCTGCACTCCAACAGCCGCCGAGTTGACTGCGCCGGTAGACGGTCAGCTCCAGCTCAACGTGACGTTGAAGGTCAGCGGCGCAGTCACCTACCCGACTTAATCGGCGCGGGCGACTAGCCCGGATCGCCAGGAGGAGTTTCCATGAGTTCAGCAGTCTTCGGACAAGGCACCAAGCTCAAGAAGGGTTCAACCGTGATCGCAGAGGTTGGGACCATCACGGGCCCGTCGCAGCGATCCGAGTTCATCGATGTCACGAGTCAAGACTCGGTGAGCGGGTACCGAGAATTTATCAGCGGTTTAATCGACCCGGGCGAGATCACGTTCCAAGTGAACTACGTCCCGGCGAACGCGACGCACAAAGCGCTTTTGGCCGACTTCAAGGCCAAGACTTCGGCTGCGTACAAGATAGTTTTTGATCAAGTTACCTCGGACCCCGAGTGGACGTTCACGGCCACTCCGACAGCGGCCGAACTCACGGCCCCGGTAGACGGTCAACTCCAGTTGAGCTGCACGTTGAAGGTCAGCGGCGCAGTCACCTACCCGACCTGATAAGGAGTATCCCTTGAGCACTGAAGCCCAGCCAAGCAACGCTACGTTTGCGACCAAGGACGCCATTTTGGCCGTCCGCGACTTGAACCACCAAGACGTTTACGTCGAGGAGTGGGAATTGACCGTTCGCATCCGCGAACTGACAGGCACCGAAAGGGGCTTGTTTGACAAGTCGGTGACCCAAGTGACCGCCTCGAAAGACGGAAACTTCGACGTTCAAGTGGAGGCGCACAAGTTGCGTTTGAGCCTGGTCGCACTCACGTTGGTGGATGAATCCAATGAGAGGATCTTTTCCGAGGACGAGATGCACTCTCTCGGAGAAAAGTCCGCCAAGGTGATCAACAGGCTGTACGAAATCTCCTCGAAACTGTCTGGCCTTTCAGCAGATTCAGCGGAGGAGAGCTTGGGGGAATCCGAAGCCGTCCCGATCGAGCAGTCCTCCTAGGGCTGTGTCTTCAGTTGGGGATCCCATCGGTTCGCGAGCTGCTCGGTCGCCTTACTTCACACGAGGTGACCGAGTGGCTCGCTTTCTATTTGATGGAGCCCTGGGACGGCGGTCCTCAAGGCAACCGTGGCGATATCCGATCCGGAATCATTGCAGCCACGGTCGCGAACGTGAACCGCTCGAAGGACTCGGAACCGTTTACGCACAGAGACTTCATGCCGAACTATCAGTCCCGGCTAGAACGTCAGCGGGCGAGTGTTCAGCAGCAGATGGCGGCGCTCGACATAATGAACGCAACCATGGGTCGCCCTACCTTTCTCGAAGAAAACGAGTTGTCCGAAACAAAGCTGAAGGAGGATATGTGAACCGTGGCTAGTGCCGGTGGACGGATGTCCCTCCTCGCAGTTCTCGGACTCGACGTAAAAGATTTTCAAAGAGGGATGCGCCAAGCAGAGCGCATCGCCCATCAAAGTGCCAAGCAGATGCAGCGTGTTGGACGCCAGATGTCCACGTTCATTTCTGCGCCCATCGCACTGGGAGCGGCCGGTGCGACGAAGGCGGCATCTGACTTCGATAAGTCGATGACGAAGATTACCACGCTCGTCGGCATCAACCGAGACCAAGTCAACGGATGGCGCGATGATCTCCTCGCCATGTCGGGCGAGGTTGCGCGCGGCCCCGGAGAACTCGCGGAAGGTCTCTTCGTCGTAACCTCGGCCGGTCTTCGCGGAACGCAGGCGATGGAAGCGCTCACCCAGGCTGCGAAGGCGTCGGTCATCGGTCTAGGCGAGACGGACGTCATTGCCCGAACGGCGGCAGGCGCGGTCAACGCGTTCAAGGAACAGAACCTCGGAGCCGCCGAGGCTGTAGACGTTCTCGTCGCCACCGTTCGATACGGTAACCTCGAGGTGGACAGCCTGGCCGGGTCGCTGGGCCGGGTGATGTCCATCGCTGCGGAGGTTGGAATTACCTTCGCGGACGTCGGTGCGTTCGTCGCGACGTTTACGCGCGCAGGCGTCAACGCAGAAATCGCAACGACTTCGCTCCGTGCTCTGCTGACCACATTCATCAAGCCCGGCGAACAGGCGACCGCTCGTCTACGCAAACTGGGCACGAACATCGACGAAGTGCGAGACGCAATCCAAGAAGATGGACTTGCGCTCGCTCTCTTCAATTTGATGGAAAGGCTCGACGGAAATAAAGACGCGCTTGGCGAGGTGACGCCGAACATCCGCGCACTCGCGGGCGCGCTCGCCACGGCTAAGTCTCAGGGTGTCGATTTCATCAAGATCACCAAGGGCATCGAAATGTCCTTGGGCCTCACCGACGCCGCGTTCCTCGAAGCCAAACAGCACGCCTACGTTGCTCTCGATCAAATAAAAGCAGACGCAGAGTCCGTCGCCATAAAGCTCGGTGACGTTCTGTTGCCCGCAGTTGTCAAGGTTTCCGGAAAAATAAGAGAGCTGACCGATGATTTTATGAACGCCGACAGAGAGGTCGTGAAGTCAATCGTTGGATGGTCTGCGCTGGCCGCAGCGATCGGCCCGGTACTGCTGGGTCTCGCTGGGCTCGGCTTTGTTATCTCGTTCGTGATCGTCGGGTTCAAGGGGCTCTGGCCGCTCCTCTACTTCGGCATCGGTGCGGTGATGGCTCTGATAACCGCGACCGGCGCGGTAATCGGATTCTTCGGCAGTTGGGCCGGTGTGATAACGGTGGTCGTCGTCGCGCTGGGTCTGCTGGCTCTATCGATCTTCGATGTCGAGGGTGCGTGGACGGGGTGGGTGTCGAAGATCCCGCTGATCGGACGCGGTCTGGATAGCGCGATAACCAACGTAAAGATTTGGCTTTGGGATCTAGAGATAGAGTTCCACAAAGTCATCCGAGACATCTCGGAGGATTGGTGGGCGTTCTTCAGGGAGTTTGAGGGGATAATCCCAGGCGCTGGATTGATGGCGGATATGGGCGAAGCGATGTCGCTAAGACATAGTGCAGACTTCGCGCGTCTTCACCGCCAGAGGGCATTAGCGATCGACTCACTCGCCGAACGGGAGAAGGATGCCGCGGCGGATGTCGCGGCGTTCATAAAGAAATTGGGTGAGGATATCGGCAGCGGTGTGTTCGATGCGATTGCTCCTACGGAGGCGCTCGAAGAACTTAAATCCCACATGGAAAAGTTTTCCGACATTTTTGAAGACGCAAACTTTAGGCTCGACACGGAGGGCGCGCTCTCAGGCAAATCTGGTGCCGCGGGCTTACTTCCCACTGACATCGTGAAGATGGCAGACCGGATGCGCGACTTGTTTTCCGGAGTCGGTGATGACATCGCCGACGCGTTGGCTTTGACACGAACGCAAAAGCTGAATCTAGACGTGGAACAAGGCGTCAGAGACCTGCGGGAAGAGTACGACGCGCTGGTACAGTCGGGCGAGAAGGGAATGGTGGCGCTCGCCCTTCTCGCGAAGGAACTGGATCTAGAAAACACGGACTTCTCTACGTTCGCGAAGTTCCTCGAAGGCCAGATGAAAGCACTGGATGAGGCCACCGAAGCCGCCGCCGCCCAGATGAAGAACAGGTTCGGCGAGCAGGCGATGCTCGACTTGTTTTCCGGAGTCGGTGATGCCATCAATGACGCGTTGGCTTTGACCAAATCGGAGAAGGCAACTCTAGCACTGGAACAAAGCCTCAGAGACCTGCGGGAAGAGTACGACGCGCTGGTACGGTCGGGCGAAAAAGGAATGAAGGCGCTCGCGATTATACAGAAGGAACTGGGTCTAGAAAACACGGAATTCTCTACGTTCGCGAAGTTCCTCACGGGCCAGATGAAAGAACTGGAGGAGGCCACGGAACGCGCCGGGAAGGCGATCAGGATCAACATCGGGGAATCGATCTCCTCTACGATGGACGAGATGTTCACCGGGTTCTTGCGCGGAACTCGCGACCTTGAGAGCCTGACCGAAATCTGGTCTAACTCGATGATCGGAATCGTCGAAGATATGTTCTCGCAGTTCATTAAGTCGAAGCTGGGTTTCGACGATATGTTCATCGACAACTTCATGACAGACCTACTCCCTGCGGTGAAGGACTTCGCATACCAGGCGATGAAAGCAATCGGGGGACTTTTCGGTTGGGTTCCGTCAGCGAGCGCGCAGGTCGAAAACTTCTTCGGAACTCCTGCGGGTAACGTGGGACGCCCCGCCGGCCCAGCCGCGCTCGACTTCAGCGGCTTCGCGCACGCGGGTGGAATCACGCGAGGGCCATCTCTCGCAGTTGTCGGCGACAATCCGAGCGGTCGGGAAGCGATCATTCCGCTGGAGCGCTGGCAGGAAGTGATGGGCGGCGCTGGCGGTGGCGGTGGCGGGGAAACAGAAATCCACATTCACGCCCCGTCGCCTCTCGCCGAACAGAGGACAGGTCGCGACTCGTCCGGTCGCAAATTTATCGAAATGATCTTCGAGGGCGCGAAGGGCGCGGTCGCCGAGGACATCATGCGCGGCGGTTCGGTAGGTCGCGCGATCACTGCGACCTACGGTAGCCAAGCCACGGGGGGAGTCTGATGCCTACGTGGCCCGCGTCGCTGCCCGAAAAGTTCCCTCTCGGGACCAAGGAAGAAGCAAACCCGAACACAGTCCTGACTGACATGGACACAGGAGTGCGAAAGATCCGCCCGCGTTACACGGCGATCATTCGATTTCTGGAAGCACCGGGCGACCGTTTCATTTTCACCGAGGCGCAGAAAACCGCGCTTCTTGTTTTTCATGACACCACTTGCGCGTCCGGGGCGCTGGAGTTCGACTGGGTATCGACCGGGCCGACACCCGAATTCGACGGCGTCACTACGGCGCAGAAATTCCGTTTCGACGGCCGGCCGACCGTGATGGTGGTGCGGCCTGGAAGCACATCAACCCGGCTCTGGGGTGTCCAGCTCCGGGTTGAAGTGATGCCGAGCTAATGCCCAGATCCGTATCCGACGCATTCCGCGAAGCATTCTCGGCCAGCTCGACCGATCAAGTGGCGCTGGTGATGCTGGAAGTCGGTCATGCGACGATGGACAACCCGATCAGGGTGGTTCTCGACACCGTCTCCCACGGGTTCGGGGAGACAACCGTCGCGACCACGCTGTCGGGAAGCCACGCGGCGACGCCCGGCGTTGGCCTCGAGGAGATCATCGTCGCCGACCACGCAAACTTTTCCGTCGGAGACAACATTCGCGTCGAAGAGGACAACGCAACCGCGACAACTCTCAGCGTCGCCGCTGCCGCTGCCGCGACAAATGTGAAAGTGGCGTCGGCGACTGGGCTTTCTGTCCACGACCCGATAAAAATCACGCTTGACTCGGGGACCGACTACCGGACGATTCGGAAAGTCTCCGGCACAACCGTAACAATCGACACCGCTCTATCGGGTGCGGCGGCGAGCGGGAAAGCCGTTGACAAAATTGGGTGGAGCCACGGGAAGATCGCTGTGAAGGACACGGCGGGCGGTGATCGTCTTGAGTTCAAAGCGGAGTCGGGTCATGCGTGGACTGGTGGATCGGGCGGTAACGCGGTGCATAAGTTGCACGAATACCTCCCCTTCCCCTTCGAGATCGAACTCGGCAGCTCGGAGCCCGGTTCCTTCACTGGCGCGCGGCTAAAAATAGACAACGTAGACCGCTCGATCCTCGCAGCGTTTCGCTCGATCAAGCCGAGCGACCAAGCGGCAGAGGTTTCGATTCGTATTGTCCTGGCGTCCACGCCGGAGACAGTCGAATTCGAGACGCCGCCGCTGGCTTGGCGGTCGATTACATACGACACCATCTCGATCCAGGGCGAGTTGTCCGCCCCAAGTTTTTTCGTCTCCGCGTTCCCGGCGCACCACTTCACGCCGACAGACTACCCGAACCTGTTCTCGGTCGCATGACGGAGTCCTGGGAGTCCAGCTACCTGGGGATTCCGTTTGAAATGGGCGGGCGAAACCGCGACGGGATCGACTGCTACGGGCTGGTGGTGCTGGTGTTTCGGGAAGTATTCGGAGTCGATATCACTTCGTTCGATGACTTGGACATCGAGTCTCCAGAGCTTCACGAAGTCTGGGACGCCGCGATCGGTTCACAATGGGTCAGGCTTTCCGACGAGGAAGTAGCGCCAGGCGATGTGGTTGACGTTGTTTTTCTGGGTGCGCCGCATTGTGGAATCGTGGTCGATAAATCTCGGATGCTGCACAGCCGCAACGGAGCGGGTGTGGTGATCGAAAACTTTGGGAGGGGTTATTTTTGTCGGAGAGTGAAGGGTATCTACCGACATCGCGCTCGGATGTAATCGAAGCGCTCTATCCCTCGGACGGGTTCGCACCGGACGGATACATTCGGGTCAAACGCCACCGCTCCGTCTTCGATCTGCGCGACGTGGAAGAAATCCTACTCCCGGTCGGTATGACCATCGAGGAAATTCTCAACGACGAATTCGCCGGGAAGTTCTCCGAAAACACGATGGTCACGGTGGGCGACCAAAACGTGCCCCGAGACCTGTGGCCGGAGACCATCGCGGAGTCTGGTTCGTTGGTGCGGGTCTCGACCTTACCGGCAGGCGAGTATCTGCTGATCGCAGCGATTGTCGCGACGGTAGTTTCGGTTGCTCTCACCATTGCAGGTGCGATCACCGGCAACCAGTATCTCATGATTGCAGGTGCAGCCGTTGGGCTACTCGGTATGGGGTTGGGCACATGGGGCGTAGGTCTTGGAGCCGGATTAACAGTAGGGACCACGGCAATTAGCGGCGGGACAGTCCTGGCCGTGTCCGGAATCGCGCTCGGTGCCGCGAACATCGCCGCCGGGTTGATCGCTAGACCACAAAAACAAAAAGGTCGCGACCCCGGCTTCAAAAGCTCACCGCACCTAAAGGGCTTACGCAACCGGACGAGAAAATACGAGCCGGTCTCGAAGATTTACGGGAGGGTAAAAATTGCCCCGAGCTACGGGCAGCTCCCGTACTCTCGCGCGCTTGGTGGCGAGCAGTATTTTTTCGGGCGTTTCATTATCGGGAAAGGCCCGGTTCAGGTTTCGGACATCAGAATCGGCGAAACTTCGATCTACGACTTCGCCGCGCTACAAGCATCATCGCAAAGTCTAAACGCGTTGCTCGACTCAGGTTTCTACAACGGGTCAACTGTGGCTAGAACGCTCGGAACCACTTCCGGATCGCGATTCCCACACGCCCGAACCGGCGACTATATGTTCGGGACAGACGACTACGCCGAAAGCGACGAGAGAATTTGGCTATATCCCTACAACACCCAAAACCACCCCGCCTGGATTTCACGGGGTGGAAGGCTCTGGGATGACCGAGACATCCGAATCCCCGCTAGAAACGGGAACATGATTCACCGGCACATCAACTCGGTTTGTATGCCCCCCCACCCGACTGACTCGATCACGGCGACGGTTGTCGATGACACCTACGTCGAGGCGATACACCGCAAAATAAGGACGGACGAGTTCACCGCGATTGCCGGCTGGGAAGAAACTTGGATCACCATTTCCGACGTAACCCAACTCCCTCAGGTCAACGATTTCGTCGAGCTTCCGATCGCCGATTCGGGTGAGCAGTTCGAGTGGGAAATAACCCCCGCGCCGGAACTAGATTCATTGGTGAATCACGGGAGAAACCGATACCTCGGTGGCTTGGTAACGGAGCTGGACACAACTCCCGAAGCGCCTCGGTTTAAGTTCCAGACCTGGGGGAAGTTCTCCGCAGCACCCTACGGTGGAACTGTGAAACACGGAGCTGCAATCACGCTGTGTTGGGGAGGTGAGAACGCCAGGAACGGTTCGTACAACGACGTCGAAGACGTCGCCTATCGGTTCTACGCATACCGTTACGCGGGGACCGATCGGAACAATATCAGCCCTTACGTTGGTTGGGACTCATCGAGGCTGTACCGACTTGACGCGCCGCTGGGTCAGGTAGTCAACAAGTGGGGGTTCACAGATGCGAAGCCAGGCCCACTGGGTGGTGGTACAAACGCCGACCGCACGCACTGCTCCTCCATCGGCGACGGTCTCAGAATCCAAGTTCGCAACGGATTTCCAGGGGAGCCGCCTCTCACCATCGTCACGGATTCGATCGTACTCGACGAACTAGCCGGCGGCGGCGGGCTGCTGGTTTCAAAATATACGGGTTGGTACCACCACGAATCCCCCATCGGAGTCTTAATCCGTTCAACGCAAGAGAACACCTCGTCGTTCCGTTTGACTTTCAACGTGTTTCCCCAGTGGATCGGCGACCCCGACGGAGACAGGTGGGACAACCCGACTAGGCTGATGATCTCGATTGAAGAGGACGGCGGGGACGCCGGTTTCTCCAACGAGTTCCGGGCGGTTGCGAATTCGGGGTGTACGGTCGCCGGGGCAACGACATACACTTACCGTGGCGAGTATACCACCGTCACGCGAGTCATCGCTGTCGATCTCCCCGGTTCTAAAAATATGCAAACAGTCGCCGGTATAGACTGTATTCCCCACAGCGCGACGGTCGCAGAGGGCGCTAAGTGGAACGTGAAAGTCGAGGCGTTAAACTGGATACAGCCCGGCGGGAAATTAGTTTTACAGGGGGTTTACTGGGCGGCGATTGAATCGACTTTGGGAGGGCTAGCGACGCGCGACGTAGACGTCGCCGAGATCCAGCTAAGAATTCAATCCACCGATGTGTTCACGGGGATTCTACAGGAATTAAACTGCGTTGTTGATAGTTTGATCCCCTATCACGACGGCGATGACTGGGTGACGCCGACAGCCAACTCGACGTCCGCCGAGCTGACGGAGATTCGCAAAAACAGCCGAAACCCGGCGTGGCAAGTCGCCGACATCATGCGCGGTAACGGTGGAATCAAACCCATCGACGACCGGTTTGTCGATGTGGAGTCGCTAAGGGAGTTCGCCGACTGGTGTGACAATCCGTTTACGGGCGAGTCTGGAACGCTGCGGCCCCTCCTCGAAAGCATCAGTCGCACCTGCACCCTGGCTATCTCGACGACTGTTACGTTGGACGAGGCTGGCGGCGGGACTACCGCGAGCATCGGGCTCGCTGTTGGGACTCCCGTTTCGACCGCGGCGGGTACCGACCTCCACGCTAGTGCCACGGTGGCCTCGATTACCGACGAGACGCATTTCGAGCTTTCCCACCCGGCGCTGACGAGTGGTTCGGGGAAGGAGCTTTTGTTTGATCTCAGCGCCGTGCAACAGGTCTACCCTGTCGGCCAAACCGAATTCGATCTCGCGATGGGAGAGTTCTGGGCAACGCGCGACGACATTACCGTGGTCGAGACCATCCCTCCGACATCCTCTGCGTTCACGGGCGAATTCTGGGAAAGCACGATGACCTCTCCCGCGACAGATTTCGACAGCGGGAAATACCTTCACGTCACACTGAGGCGACCACTCGAAGAGGCGGAGTTCTGGGACGAAAGCGATTGGAAATACACGGCGGAGATCATCAAGTCGAGCGACAGTTCCTCGACTGGCGAGATCACCGCTACCGACGCGAGCGCTTCGCTTCCTGCTGGTGAGTGGGTGACGCTGCACTGGGATTTCACGTCCGAGGCTCTCGTCACGACCGCAAACGCTTGCACGATCCGCGTCCACGGCCTCGACTACGCTGGGCTTCCGGCAACCGACACCGACATCTACGACGTCACGTTGAAAGACCTGTCGGGACAAAATTCTCACTACTTTCATTACCCCGGCACGTTCATCACATGGGCGGATTACAGCGGAGAGGGGGAAATTCTTAGCTTCGATCCCACCACCTTAGAAATGTCTCTCAGGCGAACGAGCGGCGTCGCCCCCTCTTTGGGCGACGAGATATGGCGAGGCCGACCGACCAACTCGGGTTCTGGACACGGCCAGATCGACGTGATTCGCTCGCAGGCGACCGGGCACAGCAGCGCAAACATCGCCAGAGTTTGGGTAGACGACTCGGAGACTGGAAACGGCGAAGCGGTTTACGACCACAAGTTTTTTCTTCGTGGAAGTTGCGAAAACGATACCGTCGGAACGGCACTCCGTCGGTGGCAGCACACAACCGAACACGCGACGGACCCGGCGACCGACCCGGCTAACGTAGGGCACCTTCCGATTGACCCCGTAAGTTTCTCCTACCTCGGCTCGCGGTTGCACGAGGTGCAGCTCACAACCAGCTCCGGCGATGCGACGGACACGGTTTCCGCCACCGGCACGTTCAGAAATTCGACCAGTACAGGTGCGACCGATGACGGCTGCGCTTACCGGATCACGTTGTCGAGCGCGACCACGGCCGCTGTCAACTCCGGCAGCGAAATCTACGAGCTGTTCCTTCCGATGAAGTGCGACGGGGTTTTCGATTTTGCCACCACCCAGGGTGAAGCGATGGAGCAAATCGCGGCGATTGGACACGGCTCGGTCAGGTACCGCGACGCGATGGTTGGCGTCACAATCGACAAGCCTCGAATGTCAAAAGACGGTGTCGTCGATACCCCGGTAACTCTTATCACCCCCCGGAATATAAAAGGGGGCTCCATTGGCGGCGTCCGAACGTACCCCGAAGTCGCGCACGCAACGCGGGTGAACTTCACAACCGTAGACGGAGTCACGGCCGAGCGCCTCGTCTATCGCCCTGGTTACGATGACAACCCAGGGGACGGTGTAAAGGCGGCAACGGTTTTCGATGCGATGGATACGTGGGGGATCATAAACCCCGATCAGGTAGAGCAGTTCGCGAAATTCAACATAATCGCCCGCGACCTTAGAAACGAAATCATCACCGTCGAAACCGACATCGAAGCGATGTTCATCGAGCGAGGCGACATAGTCGAGTTCGGTCACGACGTTCCGATGATCGGGACGAGCTACGCGCGCCTTACGGCGACGACGCTCGACGGCTCCAGCAATCTGGAGACAATCACTACCGACGAACCATCGACGCTCGAATACGGTAAGAGCTACGGCGTTCGCATCCGAACAGCCGCCGGTATTCTTTCGGATACCGGGGTCACCAATCCCGCGACATCGGGAACCCCGACGGTCTCGACGAAGGTGTTGACCGTCACCGGAACCATCGCCGAGGCCGATGCGCCGGCAGCGGGCGACCTCGTCGCATTCGGCGAGCTGGGTCTGGAGACTTCGCGAATGATTGTGATCGGAATCCAGCCGACCGAGGATCTGGGCGCGCGGTTCACGATGGTTCCCGAGGCCCCGGAGATTTGGACGGAGCTGAGGCGCGGAGACAACATCCGGCCGACCTATGACGACTCGCGGACGGTCGTGAGTACGGATACCGCTCCCGGTGTTCCGCGACTAACGGGTCACACGGCCGGTCCTGATTTTATCGACCTATTCGTTTCGCCGGCTCTGGGCGACGCTGTCATCACCAGCCAATTCGAGGCGAGCTGGCATTCGTCAACCGACACAGAGTCAACCGACCCGATGTGGTCCGATTCGGTTGTGGTTCGCGCGAAAGCCTCGACCGCGATTCGATTCCCCTGGGCTGGCCCGAACCCGGAGCGTCCACACAGAAATCGCGGCGAGCGGAATTTCCGCGTGCGAGCAATCCGAGCGGACAACCCGATTGCCTCAAACTGGGTCTACACTGAACCGTTTAGCGTGACGTTGGACAAAGTTTTCCGACCGGACAACGTGCGCGTCACGCATTTGGAGGCGGCAACATCGGACGGCGACATAAACGTCTCGTGGTCTCGTAACATCGGCGACGGGGCAGGCGACACGTTGACCCGGTCGCACATAACGACGATGGCCCCGGTGGGCGACAACGTGCAGCCGGAGTCGGCGAGCGAGGCGATGCGCCCCTCCGTTGCCAGTCACTACATCACAAACCACGTCGTCATGGTTGTGAAATTCTACTCGGGTTTCCTGTACGCGGAACCGGCGACCGGGTGGCAGGCAGATTGGCAGGCGGAATACGTTGCGATTCACGGGTCTGTTCCCGATTTGGAAAACGATCCAGTCTGGGAGGTCGCCCGCGAAGAGGTGATCGGACCAGAGACAAATTGGATCTACACCCACGCGATGATAGTCGCAGACAACGAAGGGAAACCATCGCGCGGTCTTCATCAAATAAGCGTTTGGCCTGTCGTTGAGGCCATCGGAAAAATCCAAAACGGCCGCCAATACATTTCCCTCTACGACCAGCCGCCGCCGACTCCGAATCTGCTCCAACTGTCGCAGCCGGCGGGTGGCGTCTCAATCGAAATTCTTTGGGGTTCTGGGATCAACCACCAAGACATCGCAGGCATGAACGTCTGGGCATCGCAAACGTCCGGGTTTGAACCGAGCGACGAGACGCTCATCTACTCGGGGGAGTCTGGGCAGGTGCTAAACATTCCAGCTCTTAGCGCGGTAACCTATTACCTACGTTGGGCTGCGTTTGATGAGTTCTATCAATCGGGAGACCCGGCTGGTACTCTGAATCTCAGCGACGAAGAGCGCGAGATAATGCTTCGTCCGCACACGAGTTTCGGAGACGTTGCGGTCGGCGACCTGACAAATATCTGGCCCGATCCGAATTTCTCCTATGTCGGCGAAGGCGTGACGAAACTCGACAGCTTGTTTTCAGTCTACGATTCGGGCATCTCGTCTATGAACACGCACCCGCTTTGGCCCGACGGATACGGGACAGGCGGATGGAAGGTCACCGGAACGGAGAACGGTATTTCCCCGGCGGCGGGTGGGTCGATGCTGCGCTACGACCCGGAGGATTCAGCCGTCTGGAGTCAAAAGGATTGGTTCGCTGTGCGGTACGCGTCTACACCAGACGCGGCACTCGTTACGAAGGGGAATCGCGTCCAGTGGACAGCCGGTCCATTTACGTATGTCGCGGTCTACGAGGAAGCGCTGCTCGACGGCCTTTACAACATCTATTACAACGAGAACCGCCACCCTGCCCACGAACCCCACCCCAATAATGGCGACACGGTCGCTCTTGTGTCGGACCCTTCGATCTCGGCGGTTCTTCACGCAGATTACGGATTGATTTCAGAGCCGCTGACGTTCACGGGAACATACATCTCGTCCCCGAAATTTGAAGCCGACCGACCGTTTCTGCAAGCGAGTTCCTATTCGGACGCAGCCGAGTCGTATAACCTGCCAGAAGGCTCGCAGGTTTTGGCGGTAAGGCCCGGAGATCAGTACTCGCTGGAATTTTCTGTAAACCGGACGCAATGGTATCGCCGCTTCGCGACGAATGGCGTCCCATTTTTCTTCGAGTCTGACGAGATTTTTTCCGTCCAGCTTTTTCTGTGGGACTCGTCCGGCGATCTGATAACCAGGGGCTCGCTTGACGCAGACGTAGGAAATTCGTTTAGTCTCCACGACGCGTTCGACCCGGAAAACGGCACCATGAAAGGTGTGGAGCAGGCAGTGGTGCCAGCGGATACATGGTCGAAGTTTCAGACCACGTTTACCGTCCCGAGCTACGCGTGGAGCGGCGCGACGGAACCGTATGTCTCCACTACCGTCGCGAAGGCTGCGGTGTTTTTCTTCCCGTGGCAGCAACAGTACAATCTCGCGCATTGGCACGGAATCGAAGTGCGGCGAACCGAAGGCAGTCACGCCCTGGGTGCGACGGCCATAGAAATCGACAACGACACCGCACCGGACTTTTTCATCGTCGGAGACGACATCCAGATCCAACTGGACGATTCTAGCTGGCACGTTTGCCAGGTGACTGGATACGGCAACTCTGGCAGTGGGACGAACGATCAAATAATTATCTCCCCGGGTCTCGCTTCTGCGGCTGGAGACAACAAGATAATCGCCGGGTACCTGGCCGGGCGCGCAGCGTTTTACATCGACGAGGTCGAATTCAAGCCGGTCACTCAATCACGGGGCATCGGCGCGTCGGCGGTGGTTGCCGAGAAGTTGGCGACCGACTCCGTCGAGACGGCGAAAATCCTCGACGCCAACGTAACGACGCCAAAGATCGCGGCGGACTCGGTTACGACGAGGGCGACCTTGAAAACCACGGCCACGTCTTATGGCGGAACGATCGCCGTCGCACAGCAACCCGTCTCATTGGTCGCGCAGCAAGCCCTGTCGTTGGAAAACGCAGAGACATCGCCGAGGCCAATGGAACTCACTTGGACGGGCGAAATGTACCGCGCCAACAACTACAGCACCAACGCAGATTTCGCTGCATATTTTTCGGCGTATGCCTACACCGTCGAGACCACCCTAGCAGCAGCGTGGCCGAGCGGGACGAACTCCATCGCCGTCACCTCGTCGGCTGGGTTTGCCGTCGGTGACCTTGTCACCGTAGGTCTGCACCCTTTGAATTACAACATGACCCACGCCTGGGAGATTCAGTCGATAACGACTTTGACCACCCCCCACGTTATAACTTTTACCGCCAACAACTACTGGGCGGCTGTCTCCGGGGCTCTGGTCTTCAAACACGACGACGGGATTCTGCACTCCGAGCGCGTCGTTCCGGCGGAAGCTACTGGAAGTGGAGCGCTGCAATCGTTCTCGTTTTCAGCGATTTCGACCCTGCCGGCGTCAACGACGAGCAAAATCATGTTTTCGCTGTGGAACAACGGGAACAATTTCTACCAAGACATCACCGTTGCGGCTGGCGCGCACTACGACGCAAAGATCGTGAAGCGGTAATGGACGAGGTTGAACTCGCGCGCCATCTGCGGCGCGGCGAACTGAACGAAAAGTTCCAAGCCAGAATTCTCGACGGGCACCCGTTTTCCGGGTGGGTGATCGAGTTCGGCGACCGCGCGGTCTCGCGCATGGCGACGGTCCTGGCCGAGCTTCGAGCTGGTGAGGCTGGCGCACACGGTGGGTTCTGGATCGCCCAGGACAACGCGCGGATCGAACTGGACGACTCCGAGGCTGTCTTCATGCTGGCGTCGGCGATCACGGCCCGGCTTGAACTCGACCAGGCGTACCTCGAGGCGAGAGACGAAATTAACTCGGCGACGACCGAAGAAGAAATTCTCGCCGTCGGAATTGAGATTGGAGGGAGCTGACGATGGCACAAATGAACGAAGGCACGGTCCGCGTCGTGAACGCTTCCGCAACCGTTCACCACGTTTGGGAGGCGACGCTAACTAACGTCTCGGGAAATTTTGCGGAAGAGATGGTTATCACCTGGGACGGTGGCTCCGGCTCGACGGGAGGCGACGGAACCGTAGTGCGGTGGAATTCGGTTAGCCGCCGGCTCAGTTTTTACCGCACGGCGGGTGCGATTCCGGCGACCACCGAGGCGCTCATCGACTCCACGACTACGGTGTCTGGAACAATCGAGAGTTTTCATTCCACGTCGCCGCCAAACTGGGACAGCACGATTCCCGGCTCGGGCACGAAGATCGCCGTCTTCGGCCACAGCGCGACCGGGAATTACACCGTCGCGGATAGCGGGCACACCGCCGACACCTTCGCGCTGACGACCAACTTCACGGGAACAACGACAACCGACGTTCCGTTTGGAATTCACATCGATTTCACACCGAGCTTCGCCCTGCCGACAATCGAATACGGCGACGTCGATGCGGTCGGCCTGGTCACGCGCGGGTTCACCGAACTCGACCGGCGTGGGAAATTCCGAGGGGCGATGGTGACGATGACGGCTCAGCAGACAATCGCCGCCGCGACCGATACGACGATTGTCCCAGGAACGACTTCCTACGACACGGATACATGGGTGGCGACGGCGAGCGATGGATTTTTCACAGTGCCGAGCGGCGTGGCGAAGGTGAGAGTTTCGTTTTCCGTCCGCGCCGTAGCCGACGTTGTCTCGACCTGGCGCTGCCATGTGCTGAAAAACGCCACGACGAGCTATGCCGGGTTTACGGAAACTAACTATGCGGCGGTAGCCGCAGCCACGCCGATCACGGGGAACTCTCCGGTGATCGCAGTGGCGGCGGGCGACACGCTCAAATTGCAAACCCTGGTTTCGGCGCAAACCATAGTCGCGCTCGACTCAGCGACGTGGTTTGCCATCGAAGCCGTCGAGCTGACAGCCGCGAGCTAATGGGGGAATAATGGCCGAAGTCGAACTCAACGTCACGAAATTTGGTGAAACGGTGCAGTGGGCAACCGCGCATACGGACGGCCACGCCTATGTGAACGACGGCCTGACGATCGTCATGGTGGACAACAACACAGGTGGCGCTTTCACCCTTCAGCACAACGAGCAGCGTAGCTGCGACTTTGATCACGCCACCGTAAACGACACGGACTCAGCGCCCGACGGTGGCATCACGCGCGTGTTTCGCGCGCAGAACATCGTCCGTTTCAACGACGGGCAAGGAAAGACACACGTCCAGTTCACTACGTCCGTCCCCGGCGACTCGACGCTGCGGATTGCAGCCGTCAGTTACACATCTTAGGAGTAGAACATGAAACGCACCCTCATCGCCGCAGTTCTCGTCGCCCTTTTGACTGGTGGCTACTCGTTTGCCCAGACAGAATTCCAGCCGTCTGTCTCGAGCACCGCAAAGATCGCCGACGAGGGGACTACGGTCACCCGCCGCGACGTGCTGAATTTCACGGGAGTCGAGATCACTTGCACGGACGACGCCGGAAACGAGCGGACGAACTGCGCCGTGGACACCGGCCTCGCGACCGGCACCTCTGGGACGATCCCGAAGTTCGGAAGCTCCAACACCCTGGTCGATTCAATCGTAACCGAGAGCGGGACGACCGCGACGGTGGCCGGCTCGCTCGACGTGACTTCTGACGCTCAAGTTGGCGGAAAGCTCGGAGTGGGTGCGACCTCGCATATCGAGCTTATCTATGGCTCCTCAACCTCCGACCCGACGATTTTGATCCAAAACCCCACCCCAAATCAGGAGGAGTCGGGGAAGATCGAACTTTCGGGCCAGGGGACTGACAGGATGCAGATCAATTACAACGCGCTGGTAAACCGTTTGGAATTGGGATCGACGACGGTGCCCCTGGGCCTCACGATTGCCAGAGACACCGGAAACGTGGCGACCGTCGGAACCATCACCGCCGCCGGAATCGGCGTCAACACCACCGACGTAACCGACCCGGTGACCGTGGCCGGAAACGTCGAGGCCACCGGCTTCACCATCAGCGGAACCCCGGTTGGCACTTCGACGGATACATACTGGTCGGTCGATGGCAGCGGCAACATCAGCTACACGGGCGGAACGGTCGCGATTGATTCGAGTCTGATCCACAGCACCGACGCCAACACGTATTTGCATTTTGCGCTAGACGACCTTC
>Ga0310342_100000300_pt1 | contig 26635 bp, 42 predicted proteins | sample S15DNA20500_MG_FD_206155 | JGI IMG/M metagenome (GOLD analysis project Ga0310342, IMG submission 206155) | Marine microbial communities from station ALOHA, North Pacific Subtropical Gyre - S1503-DNA-20-500_MG | ecosystem: Environmental > Aquatic > Marine > Oceanic | place: Pacific Ocean: North... | reverse complement strand
AAGACAATGGAAGAGTCTGACCGTATTTTTGTTAATACCAGAGATATGATTGGATTCATGGAAAGGCTTGCCTTTGATGGGAAAGTTCCTGAGAAGGTAGAGAATAGACCAATTAAAAAAGGAGTTAGTTTTGAATGATTATGATGGAGGGTTGCCTACACCCACAATAACCAAAGTAGGTACAAGGTATGAGATTATCTGGGGGGATATAGATTCCCCTGATATGAGATGGACTCTGGATAGGGTGGAAACGTCCAGAAGTGGTGACCCAAGCTGTGAGATTGAAATAGAAGACTTCACCAACTTTGGGGGGGCGTATCTTCTAAGTCCTATGAAATGGACTCTGAACAGGTCACCTAAAAGTATCATGACAGAATTGGGTGATGTTTCAGAACGTCCCAAAGAAGAATGGAAACAGAGATTCCTTCAAGTTGCCAAGATGGTTTTGGACATTGAGAGAGCAGGAGAGCCTGTCCTTGACCTTAATGACAGGACAAGCCCAGAACAGCCCCCAGAGATGGTTACAGGGCTTTGCTATCAAGGAACACCTTCCCTGATATTTGGGGATGGAGGAATTGGTAAATCTTTAATGGGGTTAACAATTGCTACAGGGGTTCATAATGGGCATGGTGTGGAAAACAGTTTTGGGGTGATTAAAGGGAATGCCCTGATACTGGACTATGAAACTTCATGGGAAGAGACATATAGGAGAAGCAGGGACATAGTAAACGGTCTTGGCAATGGAAGCAGGATGGTTTACTACAGGTATTGCTCTTCTCCTCTTTATCAGGATGTTGAGAGCCTTAAAAACCAGATTGCAGACTTGGATATTAAATTCCTCCTGATTGATTCAGCAGGGCCTGCTTGTGGTGGAGAACCAGAGAATGCCAACTCAACTTTGAAGTTCTTTAATGCCCTGAGAAGTTTGACTGATTCAGAGCAACCATTGACCACATTAACTTTGGCTCATGTCACCAAGGTTGGAAGCAATGGGAATCCATTTGGAAGCGTTTACTGGACTAACATGCCAAGGAATACTTTTGAACTAAAGAAAGCCCCAAATACTGATGGGAACTATATGGAGATTGCCCTGCACCACAGAAAAACTAACGTGGGCAGATTATTAGAAGCAAAGGCTTTTAGAGTTACTTATGAACCATCTACTATCAGTGTGGAAAGCATTGATATAAAGAAGAGTTCTTTGAGCAGGGGGATGTCCATACCCAAACAGGTAATAAACCTCTATACAGGGGGTGCAGAGCCTGACATAGTGGCAATTCTGGAACAGGATGGTGGCTTGACCACTAAAGAGATTGGACAGGCTATCCATTATGACAAGTTGGATTCCTTGCAGACATCATTAAGCAGACATGATGATTTCACATCCTTTACTGGTGAAGACGGTCAGGCAAGATGGAAATATGAGGGATTCTAATGGATATTAAAAGAAGGAATGCCAACAATAGAAACAGGGGAAAATCTTATGAAAGAAGAGTGGCATCTTCTGTTGGGGGTGTGAGGAATCTGGATAAATCCAGACCTCATACTGATGTGGAAAATTCCACGCATGTTTATGAAGTTAAGAGTACACAGGCTTCTGTTCCAGTATGGCTTAAAAAGGCATTAGGGCAACTGGAGCAGGCCGCCACCGAATCGAAAAAAAGACAGGGTGGTGTTGTTAAGGTTTATACCAAGGGGAGCAAGGCAAGAGCCTTTATAATTCAGGAGATTGAGTTGCTTCAATAGGTAGAGTAACATTGACACGCATGGGCTATGGTTTGCTAACTCCTTCCAATCCCATGTTGACTTGTTTAGGGCTAGGGGATTTAGCCTTTTCTTCCCCTAGTCCTTTTCTTTTGGGTGAATACTTGACATATGTAAATAAACCATGCTAGACTCCTTTCAGGTTAAGTTAAGAAATGAAAAAAAGGAGTTTTGAAATGACTGGAGAAGAGCATCTAAATAATTGTCATTGTGATGAGTGTGAAGGGGCTTGCTCCAATGGAAGGTGTGGCAACTGTTTCGCTTGTGAGGACAAAGCAGATAATGAGAAATTCTGGCAAGCAAACAAAGCAGACATCTTAGGTTTATAAACAAGCAGGGGGGGGCTTGCTCCCCCCTACAAAGGAGTTTTGAATATGTGTAAAGAATGTGGAATGGCTTACAGTTTTGTCTTTGGGATTCAGTTCCATAAGGCTGACTGTTCGCAAGGACAGGGGGGGTAATTCCCCTCCTGCTAATTAAAGGAGATTTATGGAAACTGGTTGCATGAACCTAAATCATGCCCAAACAAGTCAATAAGTAATAGGAGTAACTAGATATGTCTTCCCCCCACGTTTTGGGCGATGACCACATCCAGACTAGGTTCACCACTAGAGTGACTGAGCCTACAGGCAAAGAAGTAAAGGCTATTGACGGCAGGCCAGTTAGAGACTGGATTCATGGTGCAAGTCTTGAGCAGACCACCACATACAACGGCACTTTGGAGAGACTTGATGGCAGGCTCTCACTCCTCATGGAGTGGGTCAGCGTGGACAATGAGCCATTTAGAATTGTGCTTCCACATAAAGTAGTGGAATCCATATTGTCCTCCCATAAAAGGCTGATGAAGCAGGCCAAGAAAAGCAGGGCCAAAAGAGCATATGAAACCAGACTTGAAAACTCTGGTGGCAATATCGACTGGGACTCCCAGTTTAATAGAGCAGAATAAATTAGTTGTCCTGAGTCATGACATTAAACTGACTCATTATAAAAAGAAAAAGGAGTTAAGTATGGGAAAGAAGAAAAAGGGAACTAGACCCCAGAAAGGTTCGACTTGGAAAATGGCAGACAACAGAGGGAAGGGGATAGCAAAGGGAGAGTTTACGGCAAAAAGGGATACAGCAAACCAATTAAGGGCGGCGGCATTAAGAAATGTAGATGTTAGAAGCCTTGGGCAGTTTGAACCCAATGAACCTGATTATACTAGGCACTTTGCGAATCCAGAAATATATAAGGGGGCTACAGGGCAAGAATATCTGACTCAATTATTAACTTCAGATTCCATACAGAGAAAATTGAATGGAGAGCCTGACCTAAACCCATGGCAGGAATTGGCTAAAGTCTACATTGGGATGCACCAGAGACTGGCATATGACCCACTTGTTAGGGCTTACATAGATGATGAGCATAAGTGGAATATCTCAGGGAGGCCGTTAAAGTTAAGTAAAGACAGTCTTCTAAGAATGATTCCAATCAGACAAATGTGGCAAGTTGAAGCCTTAAAAAGAGTTACATGGCTAGACTTGATTACAGCTATCAGGTGGAATCGCACAAATGTCTCAGCGATTGAAACAGAAGAAGATTTTTATGCTCAACTGCAAATCCCCAGATATTTCTTTGAAATTGCCCAAACAATGGCAGATGTACAAGCTACCTACCATTGGGATTCTGAGTCCATGGAAGTTTCGCAGGCCATGCCAGTTCAGCGGCATATATTAGATGACAAAATGTTGCCGCTAGATAAGATGTTATTTATTTTTGAGAACCCTGTGAAATTCTTAGGTGGTAGGTTTTTAAGGTGGATGTTTGTTGAAAAATTCGGTGATGGAATTCATCTCACATTCGATAACAGAAATTGGTCAGAAATGATTAAGTACCAAGAACACTGGGCAACAGATTATTCTGATGGATATTATGAAGGAAATGATTCCATCCAATTTCTAAAAATTCCATTTGGAATTGAGTACCCTCTTAATGAAGAGGATATGAAATGGGAAGAACCTCTTAATAAAAAACTTATTAATGCATACCAATCTTCATCAAAAGAACTTGCCGATTATGTAATTCACTTATTGGTTTTTCTATCAAGTGGAGCATCAGAGATTGAGGAGCGTGACCTTAGTAGGGCAGAGAGAAGAAGATACGCAAACAGGGAAGACGGTACTGAAATAGACATAGACAAGATTAATGTCATAACCATTCCAAGAATGAAATTCAGGGGTTCATATCTTCCAAGTAATGTGACGCATGGAAGTGAAAGAAAAATCCAGTATAGGGGGTCTTGGTTTGTAAGTGGTCACAACAGAAAGCAGAGAATTGGAATGGGCAGAAAGGATTGGAAGTGGAAGTATATAAGGACTTACATGAAAGGTGAGGGAGAATTAATAAAAAGGATAGCAAAGGTGAGGACATGAATTTAAGTGGAGATGAGTGGACTGAAGAAGACCAGATAAGGTATGAGGAAAGGCAGAAAATTAAAGATGTTGAAAACAACGTCAAAGAAATGTGGAGGATGGAAGTTAGAAAGGTGCTCGCTCTGGAACTGATAGGAGAAGAATTAGAGAAGATGAGGAGGCTGATGTATGAGAGAGAAAGCAATTAGAACAGAAGACGGCAGGGTGGTGGCCCAGTTGAAAGCAGGGGTCTTAATCAAGTCTGGGGTAACAGAGGAGAAGCACATGCTCAAGAAGCCTCCTGCGTGGTGTTTTGACGTGAGTATGTTCAGGAACTTGGTTCTGGATACCAAGGAAATTAAATCGTCCCCATATCAGGACAATTATGTTTACAGGATAACAGTTCAAACGTCTGATACTGGCAAGGAGTATTCCGTGGACTCTGCAACCTTCTTAGAGAAGTGCAAGACAATGGACAGGGGGCATAACAAGCAGTACATGCTTCCCTTGCAATACTGGGACATCAAGGGAGAAGAACCAGAAGGGGAGCAATTGAGATTAATTTAATGGGTAAAGGGAAAAGATTCTTTTTTATTTATAACAAGGATGTGAAGAGGCTATCCAATTGGGAACTTGAGCATGAGAAACATGAGGCTGATATCTACATGGGCATCTTCAAAAGAGTAGGGGATAAACTCAATCTTTTTGAAAGGCATAGGGTGAGGCAAATCTATCAAGAGATAAAGAAAAGAGAGCAATTTTAATATTAGTGGATAAAAGGCTTGACACATGTAAAGGACATGTGGTTTAATACCTGTAGTTAGAAACAAGTTAAGTTCAGGAGTTAGAAATGAGAAACACAGATTTAATAATAAATGACATGAGCAAAAGTGATGCAAATGCAATTATCAAGGCTGTTGATAAGCTAGTTGAGTTGGGACAAATTGAACAACCTAACTGGATAATGATGGACAGCAAATCAGGGACGGAATCTGATTCGCAATGGGCAAGAGTTGAGAAGAAGAACAGGAAATTATTCAAAGCCATGCGTGAGGCAAAAAGGAGTTAGCCTATGAAGAATATCAGGGTGAGGATTTGGATGGGGCAGATAAAAATTTACTGGCAATCATAAATTAGTCTTGAGGGGGAAGAGGGGAGAAGTGCAACTGGACTTTCTCTCTCAAGTATAGAAGGCGATATGAAATGCACAGGTCTTGGGGGCAGACCATAAAGCCCCCTAATAAAAAAGGAGTTTATATGACACAGTTTTCTACAATCGTGGTTGTTGGCACTGCTGACCAAAGGAGCAAGCGGTACTATGACCATGTGCAGATATTTTCAGAAGACACGGCATTCTATGCCAAGAAGATTGCTCCTCCCAAACTCAGAGAGGGTCATGGGGGAAGATGCTTTGACCATGTGATGGATGCAGATGTGATAACCATGCCACGGTTCACCAATACAGAGGAGCAACCAGAGGTTCATTTGAAAGTAAGGATGATAATGGATGTAGTCTGGGGAAATCACTTTTATTTTCGGATTGGATGCCAGTGGTACAAGTTCACAGATGAGCATAAGTGGGGGCAAAAGGCATATTGCAGGATTAAAAATATATCAGTATCAAGGAAGGCCAAGGCTCTTGCTTTTAATGCAAGAGCAGAGGCTGAAAAGGTGACAGTATGAGCCATGAAGGTAATGACAAAATTATTGATTCTATGATGGATGAACTTCCCCCAGACAGTGTGAACAAATGCTTCCAGTGCGGCTCTGCCCTTGAGGAAAGAAAAGGGTATGTTTATTGCACAAGACCAAACACAGGAAAGTCTGTGTCTATGTTTGACGTTAGAACTTGTTATTACACATGGAATACACACCCCAAAAACAGGATTATTCCTTCACTGGAAGAACTACACAGAAGGGTATATGGAGATGGCAATGAGACTGTATGACATAGAAGAAAAAAGGGCTGTTGAGGTCTATGACAGTCCCTTACTGGACACCATGGTGGAAAACCGCAGAACAGGCTTACAGGAGGCTTTAAAAGACGCAGGACTGTGGGATGAAGAACTGGAGAAGTTATGGCAGGAGGAAGAAAAAAGATGAAAGTAACAATTGCCAGAATTAGGTCTAACGTAAAATATAATGCCCCGCTTAATACAGTGTTAGATAGTTTCTTTGAGAATTATGTTCTGTGGAAACAATCCAGACCAGATTTAGAGTTTGACACATATAACATGTCTTTTGATAAATCTAGACCAGTACGCACTCCAGAGACTATAAAGAATGCGGATGTAATAATCATCCCCAGTGATTCAGAGTTTAGGTATCATGGGGAAATTCAGATAAATCCTAAAGATTTAGTCAAGTCTAAAAACCATATCCATGCCATAAGACCGTATTTTGAAAACAAGCAAGTTATTATCTGGCGGTCTGACCGTGGAGATACAGAAGAACTTTACAGAAATGAAACATTGAAAGGTATCAATTTGAAGTCTCTTGATGTTATTGATGAAGTAGATTTTTCTGGCAATATACACGGTATGAAATACCATTTTATCCAGAGCCTTAAAGATTCACTTTTGGATATTTCTTGCCCTAAAAGTATTGATTTCGGGTATTGGGGGAAAATGAAAAAGGGTGATGATAGGGCTAAGACGTTACGCAAAATTTACCGTGATGACGATATATCAACTGTTTTAGTTGGAGGATTTCCTACTGGAATAATTCGGGATTCAAAGTGGATTAAAGATTGGAATATCTTATATCCTATGTTAGAGCCAACTAGGGCTACATTATGCTTTAATTGGATAGATGAAACAGCAACAACGGCACGATATCCTGAAGCGTTATCTATCGGGATGATTCCATTCGTTTGGATGAACTACGATAAAAACAACACTTATAACATTGATGACTGGCAGAGGGTGTTTTCATTTGAAGATTTTAGAGAAAAGGTACTGGAACTGAAAGACCCTAAAGTCTTTGAAGCTAAGTTAGAACAATACCGAAATAATTACAAGAAAGTTCTCTTATCAAGACAAGAATATTTCAATCAATTTTCAACAGCAATGAATAAAATATTGGTGAAGTAAAATCATGCAAGAAATTGAATTAGGATTGTTTAGGCAAGGATTATTTCCAGAATCACCAAAACAGTTAGAGTTAGTGTCGATTAGTGCAAATTTAGGGTCTAAATTGAATGCTGTCTGGCACAGTAGATTGCCCGATATTCATCCTTCCAACATCACCCGAAATAGGAATTATATTTGTTTTGCCACCATGTTCGATTGGAGATATTTTTCTGCGGCTATATGGTCTTCTCCTGTTAATCAGAGTTTTGATATAGATTCTGTATTGGAATTAAGGCGGTTGGCTATTTCTCCCGAATCTCCCAGATTCACAGCAACTTGGATGATATCGAAAATGATAAAGAATATTCAAAAGAAACTGCCTAGAATAACTAGGTTAATTTCTTATCAGGACACTGATGTGCATACAGGTACAATATACAAAGCCGCCAATTGGAAAAATATGTCCACTGTTAAATACAGGACATGGGATGAAAGCCGTGAACGCAATGAATCCCAGTCCACAGCAGATAAAATTAGATGGGAATATTTATTAAAATAATAATTGCTCAATTTCCCTATTGACATATGTAAAGTAAGTGTGTACCATAGTCCCATAAATCAATTAAGTAAGGAGTTTAGACATGGGATTCACATTCGGACAGGCAAGCATTGCAAGGGTAAGCAAAGAGAATAGGCAAGACACAGATGTCATAGTCTTGATGCACGGCTTAATTAAAAAGGAGAACTTCTCCATCCACAAGGTTGGATGCAAGGACACCCGAAAAGAGGCCATGAAAATGATGTCTCAATCTGGTGGAAGGTTCGCCAACACCAAGTTAGCAATAGAGTCCTGCATAGATGAGGAAAGTTGCATGATGGGATGGGGCGAACTTGACTGGGAAGAGCAAGTAAAAGTTAACCCTTGTGCAATGGATGCAAGCTACAAAGAAAACGCTAACCAAGAGCCTACTGTCTTGGTAGAAAGGGATGAAAACTACTAATCAAAAAGGAGGGGCGAAAGCCCCTCCACAAGCCATATTAAAGGAGTTAAAAATGGCAACAAAAGTTACATACGAATGGATACTAGCATCAGTTAAGGTGGTAGGGACTAAGGAGCAATGGGGATACCAGAAAGAGGTGCTTGATGCTGATGGGAATTTGATAAGGGGTGCAGATGCTGTTTTTGGAGATTCCATACACCAGATAATGTCAGATATGGGGACATCATTAGTTACCTTCCCAATTGCCTCCACCACCATGGAGATATGGGACAAGGGACTTAGAATGGTGAATAAAGTGAAAGCAACTCAAACTTTCAGGTTAGTTCTTAAAAGGACTCAAACCACAGACATTCCATATTCATGGAACGGACAACAGCGTGAAAGAAATCTTTATGCTCATGTTGATGAATATGGGAAGTTGGATGATTTCTTCCAGAAAGACCAATTTGGCAATGTGGAAACAAAAAGAGAAAAGAGTTTTTATGGAATGAGTAAAGTTCCCATTTTTGGGGTAGCAATACCACAGAAATTCCATAAAGAACTGAGGGCAAATAAAGAGGCCCAGAAGTTCGGAAATTTTGGAAAGGCTTTTAGAGAAACTCACGGTTCAGTCCATGGTTTCATGTCAGGGAAACGCAATTGCAGGAGATGTGAGGGCCTTATGGGGACAAGCCCATTCCTTGCATCAGAAGATGTTCCAAAGATGGAAATTAAGTCCCTTAAAAGCCAGTCATACAACAGTTATTTGGGAATAAGGTATGCCATGGTTGCAACTTGCACAAACAGCCAATGTGACAACAGGGAATACATCCAAGACCCTCAACAACATTGGAACAGAGGGCATGAGTTATTAAAGTGCTTGACATGTGTCAAGTAGTATGAAATAATCCTTTCATATTAAAACAAAGTCTCATATAAAGGAGTTAGTTATGAGCAACACAGTACATGCAGTAGGAAGCGAAATCACAGGTGGAGTTGTTGTAGCAACAACACAGGCAAGATGCAATAAGAAGAACGTCCAGAGCGGAATGACAATCAGTTCCAACTGGGAAGATGTCACATGTGGCAGTTGCTTGAAGACATATGTAAGGCATGATGGCAGGAAAAATTCACCCCTTACCTTGTTGGAGTATGAGCATGAATATGTCACCAAGGTGGGAGAACTGGAAGAGCAGGAAAGGCTCTCAATCTGCTGTGGTGCAGATGAGGATGAGAACATTGAAAATATGTGCAGTGCATGTCATGAAAGCACTACCTTCTTCAAGGTTTTCGGCCCAGAGAAAGAGGAGGAGGAGGAGACTAATAATAGAGGCCATGGAGTAAAAAAGTCTCATATAACGGTAGGTAATTCTGAGGATGGCACACTAAGAGAAATCCCTGTAAACGATATTGTATGGACACACAGGGGATGGTTCACAAAGAGTGATAAGCGGTTTATAGCAGGCAAGCTGTTTGATTTACTAGGACAAGGAAAGGGAAACATGGCATAACAGTTAATAGTTCTAAACCAGTTTAATACTTATAAAGACATAACGCCCCCCCTCTTACAGAGGGGGGGTGTTATGTTATATATATTAAGTAAATAATAAATAAAATAATATATACTTACCATCACAGTAACTTAACATGGCAAAGAAGAATGAAAAAACAGTCAAAATCCAGTTAAGACGATACCAAGCACTAGAGTTGAAACTGGCAGGAAGTACCACTAGAGAAATCGCCGTGGTGCAAGGAATAAGCCATGTCCAAGTCCATCATGACATTAAGAAAGTTCTTGGTGAAATGGCAGACGCAACCTCCAAGCAAGCAGACCATCTCAGGGCAATGACTATGGCAAGGTATGAGAAACTCTTACAGGCTCACTGGCATCAGGCAATGGGAGGAGACTACAGGTCTACAGAGATGTGTTTATCGGTATTGGGAGGACAAAGGGCAATAGCAGGACTGGATGCTCCAACGCAAGTAACAGGGGCTGATGGCGGCCCACTAAAAATCAGCATTGATGAACTGGCAAAGATGGCAGAAGTAAATGGTTATTTCCCAACAGAAGAAATCCCCCCAAGAGGTAGTCTTCCAGAATTTACAACATCCTAGATTCTTCATGGAGAATGTCTTAGGGGCAACCCCTTACGACAAGCAGTTGGAAATCATGGAAGCTGTAAAGACTAACCGTAGAGTATCTGTTGTTGGATGCAACGGTTCAGGGAAAGACTGGACGGCGGCAAGGACGCTGTTGTGGTGGATGTGCATGGCATATCCCTCCAAGGTTATCGTCACTGGCCCAACATATAGGCAAGTCCATGAAATCGTCTGGAATGAGGTCAGACATGCTTACAGGAACTCCAGAGTTCCGTTCAAGGGCAGGATGTTTGAAACTCCCAGATATCACCTTGATGAACAGCACTATGCACTGGGTTTCTCATCAGGTGATGAGTTCCACATGCAGGGCTTCCACAGCCCCAATTTGCTTGTTATCGTGACAGAGGCTCATGCTGTATCAAGGGAAGAAATTAATGCCCTTAGAAGGCTCAACCCGAAATGTATCCTGATGACAGGGAACGCTTTTGTTTCATCTGGAGAATTCTACGATAGCCACCATGGAAGAAGGGATGTGTGGAAGGCTATTAATATATCGGCATATGATACCCCTAACTTACAGGAAGGCAGGGAAGTTGTTGCAGGAATGATGACATTGGAGGATGTTGAGGAAAGGAAGGTGGAATGGGGGGAAGGTTCGCCGCTTTACAGGGGTTCTGTATTAGCAGAGTTTGTTGAAGAGTTGGATGACACGGTGATTAACCTGTCTACTGTCAGGGAAGCCACTCAAAGGCTCTCAGAGCCGCAAGGAGAGGTTATTCTGGGCTGTGACATAGCAAGGTTCGGAAAAGACAAGACGGTGGTCTTTAAAAGACAGGGTGATTTAGCAGAGATGGTGTGGCAGACTCAGGGCAGGGACTTGATGACGATAGCAGGATGGATTGGACGTTATGTAACAGAGAATGAAGTGGACACAGTGGTGATTGATGACACTGGACTTGGAGGTGGTGTAACAGACCGATTGAGGGAAACAATAGGACATAAGAACATAGTTCCCTTTAGAGCGGGAGCAAAGGCTAGTAGGGGGGAGCAATTCGGCAATCAGACCACAGAGGCTTGGTTTGCACTGAAGGACTGGTTGGAGGGCAATGGGCAGATTCCCAATGAGGACACTTTAATTGGACAACTGGTGAGCAGGCGTTATGAAATCCGTTCTGACAGGAGTTTAATTCTTGAGAGCAAGCAGAAGATGGCTAACTCTCCAGATGAGGCAGACGCACTGGCAATGACCTTTGTAGACATGGCAGGAGTTGGAGTATGGTAAAGAATCAATTTTATGGTCAGATGGCTTTGGGTAGCAGTATGCCGTCTTATTATATTCACCGTCCCTATGGACGGTTTAACGCTGACGATTTACAAAAATTAGACCAAAGATATGAGGTTATAAATAACCTGTGTATTGAAAACCCCAAAATCACATTGGCTGAAATAGCCACCCATGTTGACGTTAGTGAGTCAAGGGTGGCTCAGTTAATTAATCAATACAATAAGAGATTCCCCAATACGCCCATAATCAGGACAGGTAAATGAATATGGTGAAGTATTTCAGATGTGCCATGTGCAATAAACTTTTAGCTGAATATGCAGTGAAAGGAACTATCATTGTCTGCTCCAGATGCAAGCATAAAAACTTTGCTTAGATATTCGTAAGATTAGTTGTTGACATATGTAAAGAGTTCAGGTATTATTCCCATATAAACAAGTTAGCAGGGAGTTAAAAATGAAACTAATGACTAGGGAAATCCAGAACCAGATACCTTCACTATACGAAACAGAAGAGGCATCAGGACACAGAGTGTATGCAAAGTATTTTCACCCATTCAGCAATTGGACATGGTACGCATGTGAATTTGATGCAGACCAAGGATTATTTTTTGGATTAGTTAAGGGTCAAGACATGGAAATGGGTTACTTCACATTAGCAGAATTGGAAAGTATCAATATTGCAGGATTGCCAATAGAGAGAGATTTGCATTGGGACAATGAAGTAACAATTGAAGAGATTAAGTTAGTTAGTTAGAAACAAGCAGGGGGGAGGCAACTCCCCCCAAGGAGTTAGCAAAGTGGATACTAATAGAAAACTTTATTTAGACGGCATGATTACAGAAACAGAGTACAGAAAGGCTGTTATCTCTGAGAGAGTGGAAAAGGTAGCAAGCAAGTTTGATGCTTTGCTCTGTATTGCAAAGCCTCAGTTCAGGGACAGCATCAGCAATGATGACGTTACCAAGATATTTGATTATCTGCACTCTGAGTTAAAGGAAACAGAGAAGGCTATCCTGAAGGGTAAGAAGACGTTTGCATTGAGGACTTGATTCATATGGTAGAATAAAAAACCAGTGGTCAAGGCAAGTACCCTCAAGCTATGGAGGGTCTATGCCAAACTGGTTTCCGTTCTTTCAGAAAGAGGTTACATATGATGTGGCTTCATCTGTTCCATTAGTAAATGATTTGTCTGCTGTGATGTATCCGGAAGACAATTATGGCAACTACGCAAAAGAAGGCTATGGACGGAATTCAATTGTCCATGCTTGCATCAGGGAACTTGCAACTGGCACAGCCGCCGCAAAGTTCTATGTTCAAAAAGACACATCAGACGGATTAGTTGAGGTTGAGGGAACTCCCCTTGCTAATCTCATCATGTACCCCAACGGCACTCAGGATTTCTACCATTGGTTGGAAAGACTGGTAACTTACCTGTATGTCTCTGGAAACGCCTATATTCTTAAAGAACGCTCCAGAGGTAACCAGATTACTGGGCTTTACCTCTTACGACCTGACAGGGTGTCTATCATGCCTTCAGGAGAAGGTGTTAAGGGCTATTCATATCAAGTGGATGGCAAAGAGTATTTCCTGAAGCCTGAAGATGTGGGACACATGAGTTTCCCAAATCCTAATGGTGACCTGTATGGACTTTCCCCATTACATGTTTTGGCTAAGACCATAAATCTTGATTTAGCAATGACAGACTTTGCCAAGGTGTTCTTCCAGAACGCAGGAGTTCCAAGTGGACTGCTTAAAGTAAAACGCAGGCTTACCTCCCAAGAGGAAGCCACAAGAATCAGGTCAAGGTGGAGGTCATCATTTGGTGGCACTAATAACTTCCATTCGGTTGCAGTATTAGATGATGATGCCGAATATCAGCAAATGGCATCCGCTCCTGCTGAAATGGCTTTGACTGATTTACATAACCACACAGAATCAAGGATTTGTGCTGTTCTGGGAGTTCCTCCCATTTTGATATCAGCAAATGTGGGTTTAGCAAGGTCAACCTTCTCTAATTACAGGGAAGCACGGTTTTCTTTCCATTCTGAAACACTAGAACCCTTAATAGACAAGATTGTGCGATTCCTTAACTACTGTGTTGGCATGGAGATGGGGGAAACCATTGCTGTAGACCTTACAGAGATGAGGGGCTTTCTTGATGACAAGGAAACCATCAATGCAAGAGCGTCCCAACTGTTTACCAGTGGAATTGTTACATTGAATGAAGCAAGGGAAATGGTAGGGGAAGATGCTCTTCCAGATGGTGAGGTAAGACGGTTACCAACCAACATTATTGAGTCCATGTCTCCAACAGAAAGTCTGGCAGGGATGTCTCCTTTTGCCTCTTTATATTCAGCTAAGAAAGATGATGCTGTGGTATATAGGGGAAAGGCTATGGGAAAGGAACTGAACAGAGATAGAGACTCATTAACTGAAAAATACACGCCAGTATATACCAAGTATTTTAAAAGCCAGAAAAGCAGGGTTGATGGAATCTTGGGAAGATTTCTCAGCAGGGACTTTGAGATAGAAAAAGCGGGGGGATTTCCCTTTACTGCTGATTCATTAATTCCAGATTCGGAACTGGGCAATCTTAGTGAACTGCTTTGGAAGATGTACTTGGAGGTTTCAAAGAATACCTTTGGAATTGTGAACTCCAGTGGACTGGCAGGAGAACTGGAATGGGCAGAGGCCCATCCGGTAGTTGCACAGGTTTTAACAACTGTCCCAACCAGAGCCACAATGATTCACTCAACAACGCATAAGCATGTGAAAGGTGCAATTGATGTGGCTTTTGAAAGAGGGTATTCAATAGAACAACTTGCAAGAGGTGTTCCAGATGAAGGTTTCAAGGGAATCAAGACTGTAATGCAGGAAACTGAGAAAAGAGCGGTTTTAATTGCCAGAACAGAAATAATGAGAAGCCAGAATCTGACCAGTGTGAACATGTTCAAGAATCAGGGCTTTGAGTGGGTTCGGGCATTTGATATTGATGGTGGCCCTAATGATAACTATGTTCCTGCGGGTGACCCTTATGGAAGAACCTGTATTGAAAGGAATGACCAGATTTATAACGTAGAAGACGCTTATGACATAGAAGACCATCCCAATGGAACTCTATCGTGGATTCCAATGCCCAGAAACTATGTACCAGAAGGAGTAACGGTATGATTCATAAAAGTATAGAAGTTGCAGAAGCCAAGGCTGTGGACGCTTCACAGGGTTTGGTGGAGGCGTTTACAAACACAATGGGAGTTATTGATTCTGATGGGGATGTAATTGACCCTATTGCATTCAATGGTTCTATTGCCAAGAATCTTCCTTTGCCAGTTCTGGCAGGGCATGACCAACATTCCGTGGTTGGCAAGGTTATTTCTGCAAGACCAGTTCACATTGCTGATGATGAGTATAAGTTATATACACTCATGCAGATGAACATGGAAACCCAATCAGGAAAAGAGGCGTTTTCAAATGTCTCAGGAAACTTTGTCAGGGAATGGTCAGTTGGGTTTAATGTTCCAGAAGAAGGGTGGGAAATTGAGGGGACTGGAAAGTCCCAGACCAGAAGAATCAAAGAACTGGACTGGGTGGAAGTAAGCACTGTTATTAGAGGTGCTAGTCCTCAAACGGCTACCATTTCTGCAAAGGCAGAAAACAATGAGGAGAAGCCAAAAACCTTGTTGGAAATTTATACAGGTGACACTCCTGAAGACAATGCCTCTGGCACAGATGTCCAAGAGACTGATGCCCCAGACACAGAATACCTTCAGGCACAAATAGATTTGCTTAAATTAAAAGCAAAGAAAAAGAAACCTAAAAGATACTAGGAGGTATCAAGTGGAAACCTCAGAAATGAGAACACATGCAAATTATCTGCTTGAAAAAGCAGATGAAACCCTCAAAGAGGGGAAAGTTGAAGATGCTAAAGCGATGATTCTTGAAGCAGGAAATGAGCTTCAAGCCGCTGAAGCTAAAGAAGAAGCCGCAATTGACTTGGCAAAACTCAGAGGCGAAATTAACAAGCCTATGAATACTGTTCCAGTTGCGTCAACAGATATTGCCTTGCACAACCTTGATGAAGGTGGAGCAGAACTGAGGGCAAGTTATAAGCCTGCCGACTGGGTGAAAGGATTGCCTGCCGCTTCACAGCCTATGTGGGTGCAAGAGAAGATGGGAGTTCGGGAAAAAGAAGAAGCTGTTTTTTATAAGGATGTGTTTACTAAATACATCCAGTCTTCAAATGATGCGGCTTTCCGATTGTCCCTGACACCTCAGGAAACCAAGGCAATGGAAGAGGGAACGGATTCTTTATTGTGTCCCCTCAGTTAGTGATAACTGTTGCAAATTCGGTGAACTGTCGGGAAGGCTACGTCCAAAGGGATATGCTAATCCGCAACCAAGCCCTGAACGCTTTCGGGGAAGGCTCAACGACTAGGTGGGGTTCTGAGAACGCAGAACGTAATACACCAATAGTGCCGAACATCTCCATGGAGATGATGAGATAGTCTGAACTCATAGGAAACTATGAGAGGTCGACAGAAATGATTGACCCATTAGAAGAAATTCTAAGAGTAACAAAAATTCATGAATTAGCTTTCATGTATTTGACAGAAGGCGGGTATTTTGTACCAGAAGAGTTTATAAATGCTACGATTCACGACACTGGGCTTCCGTCCGGTGCTGTGAGGAATGCTTGCACGGTTATCCGTGTTGCAAGTAAAGATGGATATGTTCCAACTATTGCTAACGCAACTTGGGCCGCAATCGCAGAAGAGGCGGCCTTTAGTGACCAAACACCGGCCGTGTCTCAGGTGGCGTTTTCGGTCGTTAAGAGTGGGGGCCTAGTGAAGGTCACAAGGGAATTATTGGACGATTCAGCCATCAACTTGCCTGTAATGCTTTCACAGATATTCCAAGAGGCTTCAGGACGGTCTGAAGAAGTTGGAATCCTTGGTGGTGGTGGAACCACTGACTACCTTGGTATTACTGATGCCGCCGCAGGGGTAAGTGATGTTCTGTTGGCAAGTCCTACAGCTATAGTTGCTAATGACCTGTTCACGGTGTTCTACACTTTAGAGTCTCAGCACAGAGCAGGGGCTACTTGGGTAATGCCTTCGTTGATATCGAAAGACATCAACGGTATCAATTCAACGTCCGCAGGGGTGCATTCGGTCAATGACCTGAACACACCACCGGCTGACTTCTTGCTTGGTAAGAGGGTAATCAACAGTGATATTGCAGGAACTGGTCTTGCTACTTCCATCACAGCAAATGCTGAGATAGGAGTATTCGGAGACTTCAAGCAATATTACATATTCGATAGGGTCGGTTTTTCAATCAGACGAAATGATTCGCTCTACATGGAGAACGACCAAGTTGGATTCTTTGCCACAACTCGTGGTGATGGACAGGTAGCATTAAGTGCCGCATTTAAGATTGTAAAAGCCGCCGCTAGTTAATAACTAGAGGCTAAGTCGGCAGGGGGGTGTAATGGGAATGACCATCCCCCTGTCGTTATTGAGGAGATGAAAATGGCAAAAGTAACATGTTTGAAGGATGTGACAATTGGAAGCATGAATATGGCTTTTGTAGAAGGCAAGGAATATGATATCCCTGCCAAGGATGCAAAAGCATATGCGGAATATTTCAAGACTCACGCAACAAAGAAAGCTACTGCCAAGAAAGCAGAAGCAGAAGAGAATAAAGAAGCAACAACTGAGGAAAATAAATAGTGGCTACTAGGCACACCTATGCGAATGTAGACGATTTTAGAGACTACTTGGCGGGTACTTCATATTCCTCCAACTGGTCTTCAGATAGTGCCATCATGTCCAGAATTGTTGAAGCGTCATCAGGACGGATTGACAACTATATGGGTATGCAGAGTTTTGGCCCTATAACACAAACCCGATATTACGATATTGGAAACGGAACTTTGCGTAGGTCAACACAAAACATCCGTGATAACACAGGGAACAATACCCTTGGGCCTTCCAGTGCAATGGTTAACGTAATTCCTCTAGATAGTTGGTTGGTATCAGTAACAGGGACTATTACCAGTTATAAATCAACAGATAGGGCATCAAGTGAATCTTTAGATGAAGGTTACAACAATGATTACTGGTTATTACCCTATAACACTAGCCCTAAGGTCGAAATAGAGTTAAATGAGGATTCTTCTAAAGGTTTCCATGGTGGGCAACAAACTCTGGCAGTTGCGGGAATCTGGGGATACAGCAATGACCTGTCTCCAGAGAAAACAACAACAGGAACTATAGCAACAGATTCAGAAACAGCATTCGGCGTGAATGATGCGTCAGGACTCAGCCCTGCACAGACTGTTTTAATCGGTAGTGAGCAGATGTATATAACTGGAATTTCTTCCAATACATTAACTGTGGAAAGAGGAGTAAATGGAACAACAGCATCTACTCATACTGCTAGTACATCTGTATATATATATGTCTATCCTACTTTGGTGGTTCAAGCATGTTTAGATTTATCCAAGATTTATTTCAGAGATAGAGACTTGGGGGTTACCCAGACAATTGGCACTCCAGAAATGGGAGTAACAAGAAGTGACAGAGAAGCAATCAATGTATTGAAGACTTTAGATACATACAGGGCCACAACCACAGAATCACAGGTGTTTTTCTAATGCCAAGTGGAGTAAAGGTTGAAACTCAGGGAAATTTCTTTGACCACCGCAATGAGCGGTTTGCCAAGGCATTGAATGATTCAATTCTGGATATTTCTGTACTGGGTGCATATCGAGTGGCAAGACAATTAAAAAGAGGACATGGATTTAGAACTGGATATCTTAAAGGCTCTATCAATGGAGGACTTGTTAAAAACTTCCATGGACAGATAGATGCGGGGGCATTAATGAAGGGAAGAAATGTTGTTTATGCCTCTTGGATTGAAGGTGTATCATCCAGAAATGCCACAAGTGTATTTAAGGGTTACAAGATGTTCTGGAAAGTCTTCCAGTGGTTGCGAAAACAACCGCAGGAAGTTAAGGACATCATGAAGTTCCATGTCAGTAAGGAATTAAATTGAGTAGGTCAGGAGTTATAGACAGAATAGATGCTTTGTTGGCATCTGTTTCAAGCCCAACCTTTGGGGAGGTTTTGAGAGGAGAGCCAATGATGCTTTCCCAAACTCCATCAGTTGCTTTCTGGTTGGCAAATCGTGAAGTTGAATTTCTGACATTGGGAGATGCCTCTTCCTTAACAGAGTTCACCATCAGGGCATATTGGAGACTTCAAGTCTCAAGAGATATTAGAGAAGATGTGGAGTTGGAAGTATGGAATGCTATTGTAAGTATAGATACTGCATTGCGTGGGGATTCAGACTTGGCGGGGAATGCAGATAACATAGTGATTGGAACAGCAAGCACAGGGTATACAGATATGGGGGGCGTGGCATATAGGACTTTAGAGATGTCATTGGCTGTGCAGATTATGGGTGAAGTAACAATAACGCCGTAGGAGAAAAGATATGGCAAAAGTAAGTGGATTAAATGTCAGATGTTTTGTAATGGGTCGAGATATTAGCGGTGATGCTAATGCTCTTGATGGAATGGGCTATACTCAGGAGACTCTTGATGTAACCCCATTAAATACCCTAGCAATGAAAAGAATCACAGGAAGGTCTGATGGAAGCCTATCAATTAATTGTTATTTTGATGCGGGAACTAATCTGTCTCACTCAACCTTTACATCAAACTCAGGAAAACTTCCAACAGCTAATCAAATCATTACAGCACCATTAGGTTCTGCTGTAGGTTCTGATTTCGCAGGGCTGATTGCCAAGGAATCTGATTATAATGTTAGTTCTGGAACTGGTTCGGCAATAACAGCCAACGCATCCTTTTCTGCTACAGCAGGGGTTGGTGGAGAGTTCGGGGAAATGCTTACGGCATTTGATGATACTCATTCATCTGCAACAGATGGAACAGCAATAGACAATACATCTTCAACGTCTGATGGCGGTGCGGGATATGCTCATTTTCTTTCCCTCAGTTCGGGAAGTGTAGTAATCAAGATTCAGGAGAGTGCTGACAATGTTACCTTCACCGATTTAATTACGTTTTCAACTGTTGGAACATCTGATGTTCCAACGGCAGAAAGGCTTGAAATGACTGGTTCTGTTGGGAGATATATTCGGGTTCAGTCATCAGGCACATTTACTAATGCGGTAATCGCAGTAGGATTCGTTAGGTATTAAAATTTTTTTCAGGAGGTCATTATGGCTAAGCAAAGTGGTTTGGGGGATTACATAGCAGTGGACGACTCAAGCGGTTCTCCTCAGGATTTGTCTACGGACATTACCAATTATGAAATTGGTGACGGGCAGAACCTTTTGGATGCCACTTCTATCAGCAAGTCTGCTATGGAAAGAATTATTGGATTGGGGGATTTAACGATTACCCTGAACGGTATCTTTGATGCCGCATCCAATATGGCACATGCTGTTTTCTCCAACAAGTCGGGCATCAGAACTGTAACGGTAGCGATTGGCGGCAACTCAGGCGGCAATCCAGAAATGACTGCTGAATGTCTTGTAAGTGAGTACAACATCTCAAGAGGGAATGATGGAGCATTAACTTGGTCTGTCTCCTTACCTTTGCAAGATGGCGCAGGGCCCACATGGGGTACTGTCTAAGATGGTGGTTAAGAATACAACTGGGGTGAAACCGTTTGTTCTGCAACGCAGAGAAGGTAACCTCACATTTCCTGAAGACCATGAGTTCCACGGTCTGGAAATCAGGGTAAAACTTGATGTAAATATATCCACGTTTTTAGAATTTCAGATAGTCTCAGAAACTAATACGGCAGAGGACATGCGAATGATGTTCCTGAAGTTTGGTGATGAGATTGTACAAGAGTGGAATTTACATGATGAGGACGGCAAACCTGTACCTTCTACTGGAAACGGCTTTTTAGAACTTCCTCCAAATATCTGCACAGCCATGATTCAGAGTTGGGCTGAGAATGCGGCAACAGCGGGGGAAGCCTAGAGGCTGAGATTCTCAAGTGGAAAGCCGTAGGAGGTGGGACTGACAGGGATGGAAATCCTATTGTCAAACCACCTCTTTTGGTTAATGCGGAAATGATTGACGGTATCTGCCAAAGATACAGTTGCCTTCCCTCTGCTCTTGCAGAGGAGGATGTCAGCCTGTTGCAAATGTTGAATATAGTGAATATCGGATTGGATAAGAATGGCGGGTAATGCAGTAAATATATTAGTTAACGCTGATGGAAGTCAGGCATCGGGCCAATTCCAAAAAGTAAGCAAAGCCGTTGCGGGTGTAAGTCTTGCTGTGGCAGGCGTTGGGCTTGCTCTTGTTAAAATCGGTGATGAATTCAAAACTGCTACCCGAAATATCCAAGCAGGGACTGGTGCAACTGGAGCAGAACTTGAAGCCCTGAAGGGAGAGTTCCGTGACTTAGCGGGAAGAGTCCCTCAGGACTTGGGTGCTGTCTCAACTGCTTTGGCTGACGTTAATACCAAGATGGGGTTAACTGGTGATGATTTAGAAAATACCACCAAGCAATTCCTAGATATGTCCCGAATCATGGGAACAGAAGTTGGCCCCATGATTAAGACGGTTTCGGATTCCATGGGAGTATTTGGTGTAGATGTTTCAGAGACTGGTCAGATTCTTGATTCCTTGGCAATGGCATCACAGCAAACTGGCGTTCCAATGGACGCACTTTCTAACAGCATGAGAGAGTTCGGCCCCGTAATGAAAAACCTTGGTTTGGGCTTTCACGAGGCAACTGCTTTGTTCTCACAATTGGAAGGTGCGGGTATTTCTATTACAAGAGTAATGCCCGGAATTAACGCCTCCATGAGGCGTTTGGCAGAGTCTGGAGTTACCGATTTAAGACAGGCTCTTTTTGATGGAATGACAGACATTAAAAACGCTACTTCTGAGACAGAAGCCCTTAATTTGGCAACTGATTTATTCGGTGCTGAAGGGGCGCAGAGGATGAAGGTTGCAATCCAAGAAGGCGCACTTGATATAGCAGATATGGCAAACCAACTTGAAGCGGCTACGGATGTTCTAAGCGGAATGAATGAAGGAACTATGACCGCAGGGGAACGTTTCGATATCATGAAGAACAAAGCCAAACTTGCCATAGAACCCTTGGCGGGACTGGCATCTGCGGCAGGGCCATTTGTTGTTATGTTGCCTGCCATGATTAGTGGAGTTGCGGCATTGGCAAGTTCTACTGCTGTAGCGTCTGCGGCAACAAAAGTGTGGTCAGGGATTCAATTAGCTTTTAATCTCATTATGTCCGCTAACCCTGTTGCATTAATTATTCTTGGAATTGTTGCGGCAATAGCGGCGGCAATTATTATATGGAAAAATTGGGATACCATCATGGCTTTTGTTATGGGAACCCTTGAAAAGATAGATAAATTCTTGAGGGATACTTTTGGGCCAACTTGGATATACCTGAAGGCTATTGTTAAAACCGCAATTGAAGCAATCAAGGAAATCTTCAGTGGATTATTTGACCTTTTCAGGGGTGACATAGACGGATTCAAAGAACATATGTCAAAGGCGATGGAACTTCTTGGTAAGGCATGGGATATGTTTGTCGAACATCTCTGGAAACCCTTTGCTGAATTTATGTCCAATCTGATGGGAGATAAGTGGGATAAATTCAAAGAGATAGTTAGTGCTGTTGTTGAAAAAGTTAAGGACATTTTTTGGGGGATGGTTGATTCTGTTAAGGGAATTTTCTCAACACTTGTTGAAGCTATTAAAGGATATTTCACTGGGCTTAAGGAAACATTGAGTGGAATATGGGATGTAATTGTTGGGATATTTACAGGAGATAAGGACAAGATACTTGAGGGATTCAAGGGAATCGTTAATGGCATAATTACTATGTTTAATGCCATGATTGGATTGGTTAACAGTTTTGAGTTTAAGGCTCCAGATTGGGTTCCCGGAATTGGCGGTAAGGGATGGGGGCCAAGTATTCCTGAGATACCAAGACTTGCACAAGGTGGAATTGTAAGGAGTCCGACACTTGCTATGATTGGGGAGTCAGGCCCAGAGGCTGTTGTACCATTAGGAAGTGGTGGTGCGGGTGCAAAGATAACCATTAATATAATGGGCAATACATATGGATTTGATGACTTTGAAAATAAGGTTGCAGAAGCTATTAAGGATGGAGTTCGCAGAGGTGGATTCCAGAGGATTATTAACTAATGGCAGATGAATTAAAACATAAAGATGTCGGGCCTACATTAACTGAAAATGAATGGAAAGATGTAGATACCCATATTTTAGATGGGCAAGCTACAGGGAGCATGATTTATGCTCTATCAGCCGCTCAATTATCAAGATTAGGGATTGGTTCAGCAGGGCAATTATTAGGCATCGCAGGCGGTATTCCTGTATGGGAAACTTATGCGGGAACTTCTAGCATAGTTACAGTTGGAACAGTTACAACAGGCGAATGGACTGCAACGGCTCTTGCTCCAACCTATGGCGGGACAGGACAAACCACGTGGACAACAGGACAAATCCTTTACGCAAACGGTGCGAATACTCTTGCCAAATTAACTGTTGGGTCAGCAAGTCAGCAATTAAGAGTTTCAGCAGGGGGAATCCCTGAATGGTTTACACCGACAGCAAGCGGAGCCACAGTCGGTTTGGCTGTAGCTATGGCAATAGTTTTTTAAGGAGAATTAAATGGGAAATCCAGTAGACATAGTGAACGTTGCTCACCTGTATGGACAGACGGACATAACGTCATCACTTGGTACAACTTCCACGGAACTCATGGCGGCTGTTCCTACAGATTACGTTCACAAAGTTAACACGATAATCGTTGCGAATATTGATGGGACGAATAACTGTGACGTGACTATGTGGATTGCGTATGACACGTTGGAAGTCTTAATAGCTAAGACAATCACAGTTCCTGCGGATTCATCTCTTAGCCTTATAGATACGCCAATATATATAAATTACAACGCTTCAGGTGTTGGGAATAGAATTATGGGACTTGCTCAAAATGCTAGTGATTTGGATGTAATTATCAGCTATGAGCGAATAACGGATGTTGCCTAATGGCTAGAATACCTAACAGTTCAGAAGCATCATCCATGTGGAAAATGAATGATGTTTATGTCGCAGAAAATGGTGGGGAATGGCCTCCAACTTATGTTCCTTATTCTAGTGCACAAAACTTCATTAGAAGAGGGTCTGGAACATGGGGAGCATTAACAGATGGGACAACTACAAACGCATGGCCTTGGACAAATCCCGGAACGGCTTATACATCAGGAACGACAGCCAATTATTATAATTCTGGATATAACTGTGACGCTATTTCTTTTTATGTGGAAAGTAATTATGCGACAACCTACAAGATAACCCATTTCGGATATGGTTTGTTACAAAATATATCGGTAGATTCAAATAATAATACTTATATTTTGAGGATTAATTCGGGACGCGGATTGAATGGGACGATTCTGTATGAAAGAAGTTATCCAACATATAACTTTGCATGGTTCGGTTATACCTACTCCGTTGGCAATGCCGGTTACGCAGTTCAAACCCTAGCCCTACCCGCAACAGATAGTACGAACAGGGTTATTCCCTCATTAACTGTCGGGACAAACCAATGGTACACAGTAGCAATGGGTTGGGGGTCAGGCGGGGAAGGAAGTATGTATAACTTTGGGGGGGCAAGTTGGGATTACAACAGCGGAACCGGAAGATATGAAAGAACTATTACAACAGGTGGAGGGACTGTGACTATGGTTTTTGATACTCCTTATTTCAACGGTGGAGGATTATGGAACAACAGTAGAGGTACTAATAATTCAGCAGGGCAATTTCAAATCTTAGGAGTGGATGTTTAGATATGGCAAGACAGCCAAATTCAAGTCCGGGGGAAGCAGATGGCATATGGGATGTCACACGCCCCAATCAACAGCGGAATGCCGCCTACGGTGAAAGATGGCCTGACCCTTATGTACCTCCACCGAATTATGGTGATGGATATACTTCAAGAGTACATAATATTTCGGGTGGAAACAGTCAAAGCCTAAATGCTATTAATGACTGGGGTTCGTTTTCACCCTCACAAAATAATTATTTTGCCTTGCAGATGAGATGCACCACAAACGATTGGCAACTGACAGGGCTGTCAATCGGGGGGGCTTTTGTTAGAGGTGGAACTATGTATTATCACTTCAAGTTATGGGAGGGTGGATACGTTAACCCACAACCCGGAACTGGTACAGAAATAGGGGCTTATAATCAGGGCCCAACAACTGTTTATATTCCGACCTCATCACGCCCTGCTCCTAGTACGTGGTTGAGTCTTTGGGGAACATGGGGTGCGGCGGGTTTACGTTTAACTCAAAATACTTGGTATACAGTCGGCTTTGCTTTTACTCAAAGCCATGTGCAAAACCACCATGCTCTTCCTTGCTATTGGCTTCAGGGACAAGGGTATGGAAATATACAAAACTCTGAAACCATGACCTGTTCGGCTACCAATGCCGCAGGGACAACAAATGTGACTTCAACTTTTGAATGGCAGAATAATTCAGGGAACGGTACAGGGACAGCCCCCTTTGTTTCTGAGTTCGCAATAACTCAACAATGGAATGGTGGGAGTTATTGTCTGCTTGGGGTAAGGGTTTTTGTTTAATGCCTAATTATCGAATCCCAAACAATACTAATAATGATGCCAACGGTGCTTGGAAAATGAACGCCGTTCAAAGGGCAAGAGCGGGGGGAGAATGGGTTGACCCCTATGTTCCACCTCCACAATCAGTCCAAGGTTGGGTTTCTAGATATTCAGGATGGGCAAGTGGAAATCTAAGTACATATCCGGCTAACAACATGGTTAATGCCAATTCGGTTTATCCACAGAATGGTCAATTTGATGCTGTAACTTGGACATGCACTTCTCATGATTGGACTTTACAAACGGTTCAAATGGGTCACGGAAGGAATGTGGGAGGGAGTTTTTATTTTAGGGTAACGGTCTTTGCATCAAGTTCTTACAATACAACAACCCCAGTAATAGATTCGGGAAACCAATCTATGAGCATGGGCTATAACAACAATGTTACCAATTCTGTCGGCTTACCAACCGCTCCGGGTTGGGGAGAAAGCACCCTTGTATTAAGTCAGAATCAACCCTACACGATAGCGATTAATTACTGGGCTAATGCCGTTGCCCAACCGGGCTATTATTACAGCGGAAACGGTTATGGGAACGCTATCCTACAACCTTCTGCCACCATCACAACAACAGGGGCAGGCGGGTCAACAACTATTACTTCTAACTGGCAAATAACGTCAGCAAGTGGAACTAATACTTACCCTTATCAAAGCGGGCCAATAACAGCATCTAATTACAACGGCCCAATCGGGTTACTCAAAGTTTTGGTTCATCTATAAGGAGAAAGGAATGGCAATAATAATTACTAAGATGGTTCAAGGTTCGAATGAATTGGGACAATTAACTTTTTCTTATCCTGATTATTGCATGATTAAAGAGCAATTTTGTCGTGACCCCGATGATGAAACCTTTGTTACAATCGGGCTTGGCGGGGGAACAGAGATTACAAAAGCTGAGTTGATAACAAGGGCATTAGATATTCACCCAAGACATCCGTTTCGAATTGTGACATTCGCCGCTGAAGACCCTCCCGCTCCTCCGACAATAACAGACAGAACAGACGCAGAAGTTGAAACCCTCATGAATGAGTGGTGTGCGGAAAAGAATGCCTCATGAATGAGCAGATAACAGATGAAGATATAGCGAAATTGTGTGCAGAGAATCCTCTGGCAAATGAGCAACTTAGAAGGATTGTTGCAGAACGACAAAGGGACGAATTGAAGGCAGAATTAAATGGCGACAGCGGTATATCAACTTCAAGTTGATTGGGACAATAACGGAGATTACATAGGGACATATGACAATGTCTCCAGTGAAACTTTTAACGTCCAATTTCGGCGTGGCAGGGACTATGCCTCACAGGTTTCAGG
>Ga0310342_100000299_pt1 | contig 26658 bp, 21 predicted proteins | sample S15DNA20500_MG_FD_206155 | JGI IMG/M metagenome (GOLD analysis project Ga0310342, IMG submission 206155) | Marine microbial communities from station ALOHA, North Pacific Subtropical Gyre - S1503-DNA-20-500_MG | ecosystem: Environmental > Aquatic > Marine > Oceanic | place: Pacific Ocean: North... | reverse complement strand
AGTATCGATTCTGCGGTTGTTTCAACGCGAATTATTGTGGGCCACGGTGCAGTCGTCGTTGTTGATGGGTGCTTTCATGTTCTCGTACTATTCCATCAGCTTCTGGTACCCGACCTTCCTGCGCGAGCTCGGACGCGACCCGCTGGGCTATTTGATTGCATTCAACCTCGGCGCTGTCGTCGGTATGGCGCTCTGGGGGCGAGCGTCTGAGGGGAAGCTCGGTCGTCGTGGAGCCGTCACGGCGGCCGCTCTCATCGGGGTAGTGTCGTTACCGGCTTATTTGGGGGCTGCGGATTCAGGGTGGCTTACAGTAGGGGCGATCCTGATGGGTGCCTCCGGCGGTGGCATTTGGGGAATGGCACCGTCTTATCTAATGGAGCGGTTCCCGACGGCGGTGCGCGGTGTTGGGCCGGGTCTCTCGTATCACGTGGGCGCAGCACTGGGTTCGATGACGCCGTTCGTGTTGGGGGACCTGCAGGATGGAGGGATGACGATCGGCGGCGCGATGGCGCTTTGTATCGCGGTATCTGGGCTGATTGTCGCGGCGATGATTTGGATGGGCCCAGAAACCCGAGGGCGGCAGTTTACAGCGATCGATGCGGGCGAATCCACCGCTGGGTAGGTAGGGTGTGGTTTCAGCCACTCCGAGGGATCGAGTGAAGCTGAATCTATCTCTTCAAGGACTAGGCTCTCGGGTGCACCGTAGGCCTTGCATAACATGGCTTTCATTCTGGGATACTCCCACCACAGTGGTGTACGGCTTCAATCCTGCCGACTCTGAGAGGCTGGTCAACATGATAAGTGAGTCAAGGTCACTATCAGCCCTCATCTGGTCGGGAAACTGGTTGCACTCGTGGCGGTGTCTGATTCGACCGTCTATATCGGTATCATGTTAACTTTGTTCCACGCGCGCCAAACACGTCGAGTACAATTCTCTATATGTCAGGGAACAGCTTTGGACAGCTGTTTCGGATTACGACCGCGGGTGAAGCGCATGGCGCCGGGAATCTCGTTATTATCGATGGGTGCCCGCCGGGCATCTCTCTCAACGAAGACGACCTGAAGCCAGACCTTGCGCGTCGTCGTCCGGGTCAGAGCAAGATCGTCACGCAGCGTAACGAGCCCGATACTCCCGAGATCCTCTCGGGTGTCTTCGATGGCAAAACGACTGGGACGAGCATCGCCATCCTGATCTGCAACCGCGACCAGCGAAGCCACGATTATTCCGAGATCAAGGACAAGTACCGACCCGGACACGCGGACTACAGCTACGACGCTAAGTACGGGGTTCGTGACTACCGCGGCGGCGGGCGATCCAGCGCGCGCGAGACGACCGTGCGGGTTGCCGCCGGCGTAATCGCGAAGAAGCTAATTGCTCACGCGTTCGAGGGGCGCGTCGTCGGCTACGTGCGCCAGGTGGGAGACATCGTCGCCACGGTCGACGATCCGGCCGCGGTCACGCTCGACCAAGTCGAAACGCTGCCTGACGGAAAGCCGAACATTGTACGTTGCCCCGATCCAGAGAAAGCTGTGGCCATGGTCGCGCTGATCGAGCAGGTACGGGCCGAACATAATTCGATCGGCGGCGTAGCCGAAGTGGTGGCGACCAATGTGCCGGCAGGACTTGGCGAGCCCGTCTTCGACAAGTTGAAAGCAGACCTCGCCAAGGCGCTCTTCAGTTTGCCGGCTGTACTTGGCGTCGAGTACGGGATTGGCTTCGGGTGCGCCACGCGCAAGGGTATCGAAAATAACGACGTTTTCTTCGCCGAGACGACTACCGGTTCGGGTGACCGGCGCCGGATCACTACACGCACGAATCGGCACGGAGGAATACTTGGCGGTATCTCCACTGGAATGCCGGTTGTGCTGCGGGCCGCGGTGAAACCGACGAGTAGCCTACCGCAGGAGCAGGAGACGGTAACGCGTCAGGGGGAGTCGACGACCATCAACACGAAGGGACGTCACGATCCGTGCCTGTTGCCACGTTTCGTTCCTATGGCAGAAGCAATGGTCGCGTTGGTGCTCGCGGACCACTGGCTGCGGTGGCAGGCGTCAGGATGTTCCCCTTAGAGCGAGCTGTTCCATCATCGGTAGTTAGTTGTTGAGCGCTATAATCAGCGCATCATGTGCGTAGCTGAAGGAGGATCCTCTACATGAAGGGCTCGCTGAAGCTTGCCGGTGGCTTAGCCGTGATGCTTACCATGTTCGCATTTGGCTGGGTGGTGGCAACGACTGGTACGGGGCAGGTCGCTGACCCTATCTCGTTGACAGATCTCGAACAGGGTTTCACCGAGCGGATGCAGAATGTCGTCCTGATGGGCCACTTTACATTCGAAGGGCGTGAGAGGCGTGACGGTAACCCAGAACGCTACGAGATCTCAAAGGTCACGAAATTGGAGGGTGACCGGTGGCGGTTCGACGTGCATCTGACCTATGGTGGTGTTGATGCGACGTTGCCGGTAGTTGTTCCGATGGTTTGGGCCGGTGACACGCCGATGGTGACGATTACCGACTTTACAATTCCTGGATTAGGCGACAAGTTTGGTGCGCGTGTGATCTTTTATGATGATCGGTACGCTGGGACGTGGGACCACGGCGAGTTTGGTGGCTTGATGTACGGCACCATCGAGTCAACGGTTGACGATCGGTAATTCTATCCGGCGTGCGGCTCGTCCTTAGGATTGACTCGGCTGACGCGTCGAACGGTGAGATAGTTGGTAATGGTGGAGCAGTTCTACTGCTCCCTACCACGTTGACGACCTACGGCCGCCGAGATTTGATGAATTCACGTGGCAATATATTTGGCGAAGGTTCGAATTCATCGGACTAATATCTCTACAATGCACGGCTTGAAACGAACAGACAGATACTACCTGTGTCTCGGAGTGCTAGCATGCACCCTCTTGTTTCAAGTTGCCGGCGATCTCAAAGCACAGTCCGTACTTGACACTCACTACCGTGCCCCACGCACTGCTGATGGACAGCCTGATATTTCAGGAATCTGGACCAACGACACACTAACCCCGCTTGAGCGGCCGGCGAGGTATGGTAACAAAGAGTTTCTCAGTGAAGAGGAAGCAGCTGAGGTAGAGAGACGTGGTGCAGAGGCTCGTGAGCGCGACAATGCACCGGGTGGGCGTCGGACCTTAGCCGGTCTGCCGTGGGAAACTGGCTACAATCGATTCTGGAGCGATCCTCTCCACACGGTCGTCTACACGCGGCGAACCTCAATGGTTACCGACCCGTCAACCGGCCGCGTGCCGACGCGACCCGATGCCGAAGAGAGGGCGAAGTGGCTTGTGGCCAACCGTAGCGAGACGTACTTGAACATGAGTCCCTACAGCCGTTGCATCACTCGTGGCATGCCTGGCTCAATGATCCCAAATACTTATAACACCGGGAACCACATCTTTCAGATCCCAGGCTACATCGTCATCCTTTATGAGATGGTTCGGGAGCCGCGCATCATCCCGCTTGACGACCGCCCTCACATCGACTCTAGGATTCGCCAGTGGATGGGTGACGCCCGTGGTCGGTGGGACGGGGAAACGCTGGTCGTCGAGACGAGGAATTTTTCCGAGAAGGGGTGGATTACACCGAACCAGAATTCCGGCCGGATGCATGCCGTTCCGGTGGGCTATGACCTGAAACTAGTCGAGCGCTTTACACGGGTTGCCGATGGCATACTCGACTGGCAGGTAGTTATTGAAGATCCCAGCGTCTACACGCAACCATGGACCATAGAACTGCCGCTCAAGCGAGACATGAGCTACGATCTCTACGAATACGCGTGCCACGAAGGGAACCGAGCGGTGACCGGAATCCTTGGCGCGGCGCGTCACGCCGAGCGGCAGGCTCAGCCCTAACCAGACTCAGGAGATAGCCGAATGGGTTCCCCCGGTTGGCTTTACTTGCGGATAAGTGGCTACATGCAGATAGTTCGCGCGAGACCACTGTGTGTGGCGGGCGGATGCCGATTCGGTGCAACCGATCCACAGTCGTGGTTAGCTTCGGCCGGGTCGCAAAACCCTTCGCCTCGTACTTAAGTCTTTGCAGTGATGAGGGCTAATGTTCAGAAGGCTCGTTCGTAACGCCAGCCCGACTTCACCATCCATAACCGGTGGCGTGGTCCAGTCCTGTTGAACTGTCCGTCGTCATACGCGATGTCGTGGGGATAGAGAGCCACGCTTCCGTCGTCTAGGTCGTGGAGATGTCCGAGTAAGCGCTCTTCTGGCCAAGTGGCGACAGTGGCCAGTGCCGTCTCGGTGTCTGGAAATTCACCAAGGCGTGTCGTTAGCGCAAATGTCGGAGCGGCCAACTTGATTCCACCGGTGCGTTGAGCCTTGAGTGCGTCGCTAGGGCGTAGCCATCGATAGTCGTGGATCTCACTGCCATCGATCGTGACTGCACCATCGGTCACTGGTGCCACGAAGAACCAGGTAGAGAACCGGATGGGGCTCGTGACTGGCGTGGTCCAGTGGATAGCGAACTGGAGGGAATCGACTGACACTTTCACGCCCGCTTCCTCACCTGCTTCTCGGACCGCCGCGCGCCGTGCAGCGGTGACAACGTCCTCCGGTGCGTTGGCCGGGTAGTCCTCAGTGTCGATCCGTCCACCGGGGAAGACCCAGTAGCCGCCGTGAAACGCGAGTGCCGGGTTACGCCGCAGGTAGAGTAGCTCGAGACCGTTGGTAGAGGTTCGGAGCAGGATTACCGATGCCGCTAGTCTCGGTTCGGCGGGTGGTTCGTTCACTGTACTTAGTTTAACAGTCTAATTCATGGCCTCGGGTGGAGTGTTAGCACTGTTATCACCGTTGAACGATAAGGCTGTAGACTGTAGCGCCTTGACATGGACCGAGTTCGCCCTTGCCAGTGTCATCGTATTTGTTGGTTCAACCCTGCAGGCGTCGGTTGGTTTCGGCATGGGCTTGCTAGCATCACCTGTCCTAATTCTGCTGGATTCGCGCTTCGTACCGGGACCGATCTTATTTGCGACGCTGGTATTGACGATGCTCCTGACGTATCGGGAGCACTACGCAATCGATCTCCACGGATTGCGGTGGGCAATCGTCGGTCGTCTCGCTGGAACCTTCGTGGCGGCGTTGGTATTCTTGGTCTTGCCTGACACACAGATTGTGACGTTGTTCGGTGCGTTCATACTGCTAGGGGTTGCAATGAGTCTCGCAGGGATCAAACTCCGCCCGGTGCGGCCGGTGCTGCTCGGAGCCGGTGCGCTTTCGGGCATTATGGGTACTTTTGCCTCGGTTGGTGGGCCACCGATGGCGCTAATCTATCAGGATGCACCAGGTGCGCGCATCCGCAGTACGATGTCGAGCTTCTTTCTCATCGGGACGATCGTGTCGCTCTTTGCCTTGTGGATCGCCGGACGGTTTGGGGTAGATGAAATGCGCCTAGCCGTTACTATGGTACCGGGTCTGATCGCGGGTTACGTGACGTCACGGTGGACTACCGGTATCGTCGACCGTGGATATACACGTAGAGCGGTACTATCCGTAGCGACAGCTTCCGGCGTCGTCGTGATTGCTCGCCAATTCTTCTAAGCTAGGGATGAGATTAGTCGTCTTTGTGTGTTTCGGCGTGTTGTTGTTCCATGGTAGTTAGGGGAGGGCTTAGTGAGTAAATGCCATGTTTGCAGTCTTGCCGCATCGATGACCCTCTCCTTGGTGACCGCTTGTGGTGGCGATAGCTCGCCGGTGACTCCATCGGCTGTCAGTGTTACGCCAACGATCACGATCAGCGACACAGGTGTCAGCCCGACCGAACTGAGAATTTCAGTTGGGCAGCAGGTGCGATTCATCAACAACAGTACCAAGATGCACGAGATGCGGTCGACTCCACATCCCGTCCACACTGACTGTCCCCCCATTAATATGTTGCCGGTGTTATCTGCCGGACAGAGCGGATTGACCGGGGCGCTGACACAGGCGGGAACATGTGGCTTTCATGATCATCAGCGGCCCGCAGATCAAGGTTTGCGAGGCGTAGTCCTCGTCGGGGTAAGTGAGTCTGGTGGATCCCCTTCTGGTTATTGAGTACTGAATCAGCATGCAAATGTGTTGAGCTACTGTGGCAGTGGCGGTACGGTCAAACACTTGGGTCACCGTCTCACCGTCATGCGGAGCATCGGTGCGCCATCGAGTAGGAGGCTCCGACCTGTGAGTCACCGGTGGATATCACGAGCCCCTGAAGCACTTTATTTGTGTTCTTGAGCCGTCAAACTTTACCAGAGCCCTACCTAGGGTTTGGCCGTGCGTGTCCGGGACTGTACTGCGGTTCTTTCCGCCTACCGATAGCGGAGGTATCGGAGACTGTAGCATTGGACGGCGCACTGTTCCACGACGGTGTTCGAGGTGGGGCAATTCTTCTAATGCTACCTATCGTCCCGTTACGGATCACGCAACCCGGTACGTTCGGTCTTCGACCAATGTCTAGTTGTTTCGAACCGTCCGTTCGGCACACCGTTCGTCTATCTGAAGGAGCGGACGGACAGTGCAATTGTTGAACGCACTTACCGTCTCCGAACGTATCGACCACGTGGGATTCACTATTTGAGGACGGTGACAGATGGAGAGTGAAACCGTACAACTGGGTACGTGGTGGATAGTGGGATTTACACTCGTCGTGTTCTGGTCAGGATCGGCAAGCGCTGGATCGAATGCCACACCCGAGAAGGTTGCGGTTCGGGAGATCACAATCACCGCCGATCAGCTCCAGTTTGCACCTGACACGATCGAAGTCACTCAGGGCGACACTGTGCGGTTGACGATCCGTGCCGTCGACGCGACCTATGGTTTCGCGATCGCAGACCTTAATGTCCGCGCGGTCATAAATCCTAACCAGGAGCCGGTGTCTATTGAATTCGTGGCCAACATACCAGGACGTTTTCGATTCGTGTGTGGTTCATTCTGCGGGAGCGGTCATGGTGACATGAACGGCATCCTGTCGGTCGTCCCCGTCGTCAGCCCACTAACTAGGCGCGACTCAGCTCGGGTCGACGAAACCTCGGTCGACGTGATCGAGTCTGATTTCAATGTCATTACACTCCCAACGACGTTACGGCTACCCCACAACACGTTCGCATTCAGGCTGACACATCGCTTCTCACGTCCACTCGATGGGGGCGCAGGGTTCGATAACCTATTCGAGGACTTCTTCGGGTTTGACTCGCCAGCGTTCATCGGGTTGGAACTGCGTTACGGGATTGCTCCGGGCACACAAGTTGGTGTCTACCGTAACAACAACAAGAATATCCAGTTCTTCGGCAGATACAATTTGCAGCGACCGGTCGACAACCGCGGCATGGGGCTTGACGCATTTCTGTCCGTCGAGGGCGCCGATAATTTTCATGATGAGTACTCGCCTGCTATCGGTGCTGTACTTTCGCAGCAGTTTCAGGACCGCGCGTCCGTTTATGTCGAGCCGATTTGGGTGGGAAACACCAACAAGCGGGTGCTACATCCAGAAACAGGATTTACATCAGAGGACGAGGACACGTTGGTCGTTGGCCTCGGTTCACGTATCCGGATATTCGATACTGTTTATGTAGTGGCGGAGTACGTGCCTCGAGTGAGTGGCTTTAATAACGGGAACAACCACATCAGTTTCGGTTTTGAGAAACGCGTGGGTGGTCATTTGTTTCAGATAAACTTTTCTAATGGACTTGGCGCAACACCAATGCAGATTGCCCAGGGGGGCGACAACGGCAACTGGTTCATCGGCTTCAACATTGCGCGCAAGTTTTACTGAGTACGGATGGGTAATAGTGTTGTGGTGAGTACGTGCGTTCTCAGGCGACTGACTTCTGGTGTAAGGCGTTCTGCGCACGAGTTCGTAAGGTTGTTGGAGAGATGGGTTATGTTGAAGATACTGGTGGGTGGCTTGTGTAATGCATGCGGGACATGCCTTCGAGTAACCGGCACTGCCGCCGGCGTGAACAGCTACACGTTGTTGTCACCGCGTTGAAGCGTATGAAAACAAGGTTAACTGTATTGACCTATTGATGGCGAATAAGTCTCAGCTGTCCTTAGCATTCCCGCACAGGCCCACCAAACCCACTAAAATAAAGTTTTTCGCGGATAGTGGGACAGTCATGTGGACGGTAGCGGTCCCGGTAGTGGGCGAAACGGAATTTGAACATGACGTCGCGATTGAATAAGTGTCTTGTCGCCACGTTGTTAGTGTGGGCGCTGGCGTCGTCGGTTTCTACGTTTGCCCAGACCGGTGAAAACCGTGTCCCTAGCGGGTCGGGGAGCATTGACGTCCGTCCGTTTGTAAACCTCAGCCCAGACCCAGCGGACGCGTGGATCGGGGCCGGCATCGCTGAGGCTATCAGGGCTGACCTGGTGAGAGCTGGGACAGACCGCGAGACCGGCACGAGCTGGTTCGTGCGGGGGGCCTATCAGCGTGTGGGGACCCGACTTCGGATTACAGCCACGCTCGTCGAGCGGCCGACCGGGGAGACTGTCGACACGGTCATGGTCGATGGTGAAATCTCCGATCTGTTCGCGCTGCAGGACGAAGTAGCCGTCCAGCTCGCCGTGAGCCTTGAGGGGAACGGCAAGTCACGTAATCCAGGCGTCGCGAACGAGCGTGATGTGGTCACGTCGAGTGAACAGCCAGATCCGAGTGGAGTTGGTCTTGGTGCGGCGATCAAGAGCCCTCCCACGCCGCCCCCTCCGTTGACAAATTTTGAACTCGCCTCCCAGATGTCTCTTAAGGTGGTAAACGCCATCTCCGTCGAAGATTCACCGACGCTTGACGGCGATGTGCTTGGTGACCCGGTGTGGAACGCGGTGGATCCGGTCAGTGGGTTCAGTCAGAGTGCACCGGATGAAGGCGAACCGGCCACGGAACGGACCGAAATTCGCATCGTGTTTACGGATGACACAATTTTTTTCGGCATCATCTGCTACGACCGGGATCCTTCCTCGGTCATTGTGAGTGATAGCCGTCGTGACTCGTCGATGAATGACGCGGACAGCTTTCAGATGGTGCTTGACACTTTTAGCGACCGGCAGAACGGCTTTGTTTTTGGTACAACACCCGCAGGTCAGGAATACGACGGCCAAGTAATCAACGAAGGCGGTGGGCGCAGCCTCTTTGGTGGTGGAGGTCGGGGGGGCTTCTCACGAGGGAGCGGCGGGGGTTTCAATCTTAACTGGGACGGGGCGTGGCAGGTGCGCACGGCAATCTCAGACGTTGGTTGGAGCGCAGAGTTCGCCATCCCGTTTCGGACCATTCGATACCCCGCGCGTGAAGGACAGTCATGGGGCGTAAACTTCCAGCGGAACATCCGCCGGAGGAACGAGACGGCGTACTGGGCGCCCTTGCCGCGTCAGTACAACCTCTACCGCGTATCGATGGCCGGGCAGCTTGCGGGTGTGACGGCCCCGATCGGCTTTACTGGCAACCTACAACTGACGCCGTATGTCGTCGGTGAGATGCTTGCTCGTGACGCGGCACCAGATGCGGCTCCGCTGGCGCTCGGTGACTTCGGAGCAGATCTCAAGTACAGCGTGACGTCGGGACTCACGCTCGACGCCACCTATAACACCGATTTCGCACAGGTCGAAGTGGACGACCAGCAGATCAATCTCGATCGGTTTAACCTATTTTTCCCGGAGAAGCGACCATTTTTCCTTGAGAACGCTGGGGTATTCACGGTGGGTAACCAGGGGCCTGCTAGTGGCATGAATCTCGGGCAGACGGAGCTCTTTTTCAGCCGGCGTATCGGGATTAACGACGCAGGTGGACAGATTCCGATCCTAGGTGGTGCGCGTCTGTCGGGAAAGGTGTCCGATGCCGTGACGGTCGGCTTCATCAATATGCAGACGGAGGCGGTCGATGGGATTGGGATGGCTAACAACTTTACCGTCGCACGTCTACGCCGGGACCTGCCCAATCGATCGAGTGTCGGTGGTCTCTTTGTTAACCGCCAGGCAACGGGAGAACAAGCGCTGGGGAACGACTACAACCGCAGCTATGCGGTCGACGGACGGTGGGGCATTGGCCAGAACGGCTTGGTACAGGGTTTTGCTGGTCGCACGGAGACGCCGGGTCGTACTGGCCGTGATCACGCACTGAGTGTTTCTACGAGATACGACTCAGAAACATGGCGTTTAATCAGCGGGTATCAAGAGAACGGCGAGGATTTCAATCCGGAAGTCGGGTTCATTCGTCGCACCGGCGGGTTCAGAAAGTTCGACTTCGGCGTCAATAATACGTCGCGTCCGGAAGGGTTCCTTAAGTTTCAGGAGCTGCAGCCGCACATGAGTTTTACGCGCCTCTGGAACCTAGACGGGATCATGGAGACGTCGTTTCTTCACTTACATTTCCAGGGCGAGTTTGCGGACAGTTCATCAGCCGGTGTGGCTTATGACGTCCGGAGCGAAGCGGTCTTCGATCAATTTAAGGTGTCGGGGATTCCTGTTCCGCCAGGTCGGTACGACTTCAACGAGGTGCAGTACTCGTACAACTACAATCGATCAGCGCCGGTTAGCTTTGGTATGCGGACGACGGTCGCGGGGTTTTTTGGTGGCGACATCGTGACCGTGCGCCCATCGATACGTGCACGTTATGGTGAGATCTTTAATCTTTCATTCAGCTACAGCCGGAACGACATCGACCTGCCGAACGGTAGCGTTATCACCAATCTGGCGAGCGTGCGCGCCGGCTACAATTTCTCGCCACGACTGTTTGCTCAGGCGCTGCTACAGCACAACGACAGCGCCGACATCTGGTCGGTTAACTTTCGCGTTGGCTGGGTTCAGGATGCTAACACTGGTCTATTTCTTGTCTACAACGAAACGGAAGGACTCGGTGGGGTGGTGCCATCGTTCGCCGGGCGGAGCGTGATTCTGAAATATAGCTACCTCTTCGATGTGCTCGATTGACTCGCACACGAAGGTGACGGAACCGTTTTGCTTTAGACCACCCGCAGAATGCCTCGGAGTCTCGTGTGGAACACGATCGCATCAGTGCACTCTTGGTAACTCACGGCAGAAGTCGCGCAGAGAGGCCCTTAAGAATGTTCTGATGGCTTGGTGACTTAGTTGAGCGGTGAGGTTAGTTAGCATCAACTGGCGATCCAAGATAATTTACTTCTCGGCGAAAGCAGAAACGAACAGGATAAGTTCAGAAAGGACGGTACAACGATGGGCTCTTCACGACGACGATTTCTCACCACGGTCGGTGCGGCGGCAGCAGGAGGCGCGGCCTCACTAGGGCAACGCGCATTTGCCGAAGCTGAGTCACGCCACGCCGTCACCCAAGCTTCCGATACATTCTCGCCCAGCGCACTCTTAGAGCGGCGTGCGAAGGATATCGTCGAGGCTGAGTCGACGGCGCCTGGTTTGCAATCAGACCCGCGCATGCCGACCGCGGAGGAGGTCGAGGCATGGTACACGGACCGCCGGAATTGGGGGCGCTGGGGTGACGACGACCAGAAGGGCGCCATCAACCTGATCACACCAGAAAAGAGCGCGAGGGCGGCTGCCCTCGTTAGGAATGGTCGGAAGATTTCAACGAGTCGCGTTTTCGAACCCGAACAGCACTTTATGCGTAAGAACCCTCGCCAAGGAGGGGCGAGCGCGGTCGTCGATTACTATGGCTTTATCTATCATGGCCAGACGATTACACACATCGACGCGCTCTGTCATATGTGGGACAGGGATGGGATGTGGCAGGGGCGCGACCCTGACATTGAGATCACCACACGTGGTGCCACGTTCGGCACAATCGACGCGTGGAGTGATGGCATTATTACGCGTGGAATCCTGATCGACGTACCGCGTTACCGGAATGAACCCTACGTCACGCCTGACCGGCCGGTACACGGCTGGGAGATCGAGGAGATCGCCCGCGCTCAAGGTGTTGTGGTTGAGTCTGGAGACGCGCTGCTCGTGTACAGCGGAAAAGACGCGTTCGTACGGGCGGGCGAGAATTACGGAGGCGGCGACCGTCCTGGGTTGAGTGTGACCTGTGCCAAGTTCATCCGGGATTCCGATGTGTCGCTCTTGGGTTGGGACATGATGGACGCGCGACCGGATCCCTACGGACTGACGTTCCCTGTCCACGGCGTTCTCTTTAATTACGGTGTAGCGTTGCTCGACAATGCGTTGCTCGAACCGCTCGCTGAGGCGTGCGCGGAGGAAGGCCGTTATGAGTTTATGTTTATGGCACTACCCCTCAAGGTAGCGCGCGGTACGGGGAGCCCAGCAAACCCGGTCGCTATGTTTTAGTAGGTCCTACTGGGAATTTGGAGTTGTATTGAGATCGGTAATCCCTTTGGCGTACAAGCTTTGCCGCTGGAGAAACCAACAGTATTTGTTGAGGAGTGATTGTCTGTCGCCCCGACTTCATCAGGGTCTGTCATAGTCTGCACATAAACTGCCTGGATGGTGGTTAGCGAAACCAGTCGAGATATAGCGCCGGTCGACTGTAACCGGATTTTTACGACGAGCTGCTAGAGGAGAGGTTTCAGAAGCATCGGCTTTCGACAGTTCGAGGTGCGAACAATGACTCGAAATATTGTCCTGCTATTGGTTTTTGGGATCGCTGGGTTGGGAGCTCAGACGACGATACCCGACGTGCGCGTGAACCGACTGCTGGACGTGCCAATCATTACGCCCGATTTACATCCGAGTATCGGGGAGAACATCCAAGGCCCATCAATGATCCGTGTCCCCGAATGGGTCGAAGATCCGTTGGGGGCCTACTATCTCTACTTCGCTGACCACAAAGGACGGTATATCCGATTGGCGTATGCCGACGAGCCATTGGGCCCCTGGTACGTTCATCCTCCCGGGAGCCTACAGATCGCTGACTCGCACTTCCTTACGGAACCACCGGAGGTGTCACCGGATGAACTGGAACGGCTTCGGACCGCACGGGTCGGACGTGGAGCACCCATATCACACGACCTTCTCACCGAGGTCACCACACCCCACATCGCGTCACCCGACGTGCACGTCGATGACGGGAACCGACGTATCGTCATGTACTTTCACGGGCTAGATGGTGTAAGTCGACAGGTCACACGCGTCGCCACATCAAGCGACGGTATTTACTTCGAAGCACGTCCCGATGTGCTCGGCCGGACTTATATGCGTGTATTTCATTACGATGGTTACACTTATGCCATGTCGATGCCTGGTCAGATCTACCGGTCTAGACATCCACTTGAGGGCTTCGAGGCCGGACCACTACTCTTCAACCGCAACATGCGTCATGCGGCACTCCTGCAACGTGGCGATACGCTGTTTGTCTTCTGGACTCAGGTCGGTCACGTTCCGGAGCGCATCCTGCTGAGCGCTATCGGTCTCTCTGGCGATTGGGCGGGCTGGGCGGAGACCCCCGGCGTGGAGGTATTGCGCCCCGAACGTAACTGGGAGGGCGCTGACGCACCGCTTGAGCCGTCAGTTAGGAGCACCGCCTACGGCCACGTCAACCAGTTACGCGACCCGGCGATCTTTGAAGATGTAGATAGCGGTCGTGTCTTCTTGCTATATGCCGTAGCGGGAGAAAGCGGAATAGCGATCGCCGAAGTGCATCTCGACGAATAGGATGCGAGCGGACGCCAGACGTCCATAAAATGACGGGGTACTAAGAAACCACAGAACGCTGCTTCCCAAGTTTGTGGCGCAGGGGGTGGAGGACCTGATGTTCTTATGCCGTTGCTTCCCCGCCACGAATCGCGCGCTTGACCAGGTTCTTCAACAACGACACCTTAAAGGCGTTGTGGGTCAGTGGCTCCACGCCACGAATGGCGGTCTGTCCTGCCCGGTCAATGATGTCTTCATTGATCGACTCACCTCGGACGACGTCCTCGACTGATCGCAAGCGAATCGGTGTCGGTGCTACACCATTGACGACGAGTCGCACGTCCTCGATCACACCGTTGCGCTCTATCATCGCCGATGCTACGTTAGCCAGCGGGAAATCCCACGTCTCACGGTCTCTCATTTTCTCGAAGTAGAGTCGCGTGCCGGCCCAGGTGGCCGGGACCCGTATCGCTACTAGCAGGTCGCCCGGCTCTAGGACGGTCATCCTGGTGATGTCCACATCCGGACCGACGAAGTAGTCTTCGGCGTCGATGACCCGTTCACTCGCGCCCCTACGGACGACCATTTTTGCGTCAAGTGCGACGAACATTGGGGCAGTGTCTGAGGGGTTGACCGCTACGCACCGACTCGCACCTAGGATGCAATGCTCGCGGTTCATTGCCGTGGCTGGACTGGCGTAGCAGATGTTACCTCCTGCTCGGTAGCAGCTCCACCCATCTCGATAGTACCAGCAGCGTGTGTCTTGCGAAACATTGCCACCAATCGTTCCCTGATTACGGATCTGTGGAGACGCCGCCTGCCGAGCCGCATCGGAAAGCGCCGGGTATTGGGCAAGGATCTCTGGATGTTGGACGATGTCGACCAACGTTGCCATTGCACCGATCTCAAGCCCATCGTTCGTCGACCGGATCTCCTTCAACGCGTCGATAGCACTCAGTGCGACGACCACCCGTGGCCTCTTGACCCGATCCTTGAACCAGTCAAGACTATCGAGCCCCCCGGCTAGTGCCCAGGCATCCGAACCGTGCTCGTCGAGCAGCGCCACGGCAGCCTCGGTGGTTGTGGGTTGGAACAATTCAAACGGGGGCATCACATCGCGAATCACAGCCATGATGTATCCCTCCCTCAGACGTGTGTCATGAGCAAATCGTGGGCCGCTGGCAGCCGCTCGAGCTCTGTTAAAATCATATCCGCTGAGACCGGCGACCGGTTGAAGTACGAGCCGCCTAGCGCATCTGCAATCGCACAAAGGATCGCGCCCGAACCGGCGCCAACCGGTGGCTCACCGATACCGCGTGCCCCTATCGGGCTAAACGGATCCGGAATGTCGACCGCGGCCCATTTCATCGGCTCATGGTGCGGAAGATCCAGGATGCCGGGAGGTCGATTGGAGTAGAACTTCTTGGCGACCAGAAGCCCCCATCGCCGGTCGAAGACCCATTTTTGACTCAGGGCGATTCCGATTCCCTGGATGACGCCACCGAGGATCTGCCCGCCGAGATTCCTCGGATGCAGGATCGTGCCGCAGTCGGCACAGGCGGCAAAGTCGAGCACCTTGATCTTACCGGTCTCTATGTCTACCTCGACTTCCGCGAACCCGACGACATGGGACATAGACCGACCGCCCACCTCGAAGTTGTCCCGGGCTACCCCCATCAAGCCCAGACCGGCAAGTGCCGTGGCGGATTTGACGGTCATCCCGTTGATGTCCTCGGGGAGCTCGTGGCCGTCGTATCGTCCACCTAGCTCGATGGCGCGCTCGGCGGCCTGCGCGAAGCTCATGCCTTGTGAGGGATTACTCCGGCGATAGACGCGCTCGTTCGCCACCTCGTAGGCATCAGGATCCTCTCCGAGGTCGCGTGCGGCAACCTCCTGTAGCTTTCGCTTTGCGTCGAGACCCGCCGCCCAGTTTGATCGGGTGTGCGCGTGAGTCGTCTGACTACCGCCCTGCGACGCACTCCAGGGTAAGTGCCGGCTGGTGTTACCCCAGACCACCTCTGTTTTTTCCCAGGGCATGTCGAGAGCCTCTGCCGCGGCCCGGCTGGTGTCCCAGACGGATTCAGTCCCGAGGTTGCCGATGCCCGTGTGGATGTAAAGCTTCCCGTCTGGTTTCAGAACAATCAACCCGTCCATACCCGTACTTCCGGCCGAGTAGGAGCTGAGCGCTACACCTGTGCCGGTTACCTTCGAACCGCGTCGCTGTCCGCTGCGCGCCTGGCGCTCCCGCCAGTTGAAAATTTCCATGCCCTTGTCGATTGCCTCCCTGACGAAGGCGCTCGTGACATGGCTCTCGTCACCGTTACGTTCGCGGTACGATGCCTGACCTTTCGGTGCGTTGACTTTAAGGATCTCAGCCCGGTCGATCCCGAGCTGACGTGCGGCTGAGTCCATCACAGGTGAGAGGACCGTGATTCCCTGCACACCACCGGGAGCGCGTTGCGCGCCGCGGGGCGGGGTGTTGGTGTAGATACTGATCCCCCGCGCCCGCATGGCAAGGGGTTGATAGGCGAGCGACGCGATCCGGGCGGCGGTGAGATAGTCCCCAGAGGCCCCGTAGGGTCCGCCGTCCTGGACCACGAAGAGGTCCATCGCGGTGATCCGACCGTCTCTTCGAAATCCGATCTTGGCGCGCGCCTGAATGCCGGGTCTCGCACGACCAATGAAGTTCTCTTCCCGGCGCGTCACGCGCATCATGACCGGCTTCCCGGTCATCTTGGACAGTAGGACCGGAATCGGGATCTGCGGGTAGCCGCTACCCTTACTACCGAAGCCACCACCCGTGTACTCGTTGATGAGAACTACGTCGTCCGGGCTGACCCCCGCATACCGGGCGATCCGGCCGACGCTGCGCGCGGTACTCTGGACTGACGGGTGGACGTACACTTTTCCGTTCTGCCAGTACGCCATACACGTACGCGTTTCGAGCGGCTGATGCGAGAGCGACTGGTTAAACGCGGTCTCGTCGAGGACCAACTCGGCCTCCGCGAATCCCGCGTCAAGGTCGCCGTACGACCACTCCTGTGGAACTTCGCCCATCGGTAGGCGACCCTGCGCTAGCTCGGCGAAGTCCGTCTCGGTCCACTTAATGGTCTTGACCTCACCATCAACGACCGTGTTTCCGTCGGACCGCGCATTCGGGCCGTTCGGACGCAGGCTGTCCAATGGATCCAAACTGAATGGAAGCGGCTCGAGTTCGACTTGGATACGCTCGACTGCTTCAGCCGCAGTCAGTTCGTCCACCGCCGCTACTGCGGCGATCGGTTCGCCCTCATAAAGCGGCTCGTTCGTTAGCGCTGCCTCGTTCGGTGCCTCGACCGACAGCAACTGGTCCGCCGTCAAGATGGCTTCAACGCCTGGAATACGTTCTGCTGCCCTGGTGTTGAGGCTCCGAACCCGCGCGTGAGGCATCGGGCTGGAGAGCAGTTTCGTGAAGAGCATCCCTTCGGCTCGAAAGTCCTCGGCGTACTTCGCTCGGCCGGTGACTTTGGCGACGAGATCCGATGTGCTGTAATTTTTTCCGATCAGTTTGTAGTCAGGCATGTCAGGCCCCCCGGGTGTATTCCGCCGCCCGCATGACGGAGTCCAGGATCTTGTTATAGTCCGCGCACCGGCAAAGATTCCCCGACAGTGCTTCTGCCGCCTGCGTTCGCGTCGGGTTCGGATTCTCTTCGAGCAGCGCCGTGGCGCTCATGATGAAGCCGGACATACAGAACGCACACTGGAAGCCCTGCTCGTCAACCACTGCCTGCTGTACCGGATGGAGTGTGCCATCTGGCCGCTCTAGGCCTTCGATGGTCTGGATCGCCCGGCCGCGCACGTTGTGCGTTAGCACGGAACAGGCATAGTGCGGTAGTCCGTCGATTAGTACCGTGCAGCTTCCGCACTCGGCCCGGTCGCACCCGATCTTTGTGCCGGTCAGACCTAGCTTGTAGCGGAGTGTCATGACCAGAGTTTCCTGCTTCGCTACATCCACGCGCCGGCTCTGCCCGTTGACGTTCAGGGTGATTAGCCGTTCGACTGCGCCGAGTGCGGGTGACTGGGCCAATACCCCGATCTGTTCCCGGAACACGTAGGCGGATGAGGACACGGCTGCCCCGCTGGCGATGGCTCCCTTGATGAAGCCTCGCCGCGACACGCCACCGTTCGTTTTGTCGGTCGTTCCGATTGTTTCGATGATCTCCCCGCTAGCCATTGGACGACCACCTCCTTCTCCCCTGGTATGATTGTCACTATAGCGTGTGATAGCAATTTCAGTGAAGTCTTTTCGTCCAGGGACCTATCGCCTAGACTAAGATCGCTCACATGCGCCTACTATTATTAGAGGACGCGATGCGCGCTTCGTTTACGGTCATAATGAGTCTCGCGCTGCTAATACTTCCCCGTGCAGTCGCCGCACCTTTCGCGGAGACCGCAGATCTGTCCGGTACTTGGCTGTTGAACTACGAACTGAGTGACGATCCGCGTGGCAATCCGGTAGCCGTTGGCGACGACGGCCGGCGCGGTCGCGGCGGCGGCTTCGGCGGCCGTATCGGTAGACCCGGCGGTGGTCGTGCGGGCCGTGGCGGGTACGGACGCGCGGGTGATGGCATCGACCCGGAAAAACTCCGGAAGCGGATGACCGGAGTACGTGAGGCATTCGCTGATTTGCTTACCGCACCGCGTCGGATGACGATAGTGCAGCAGGAGAGTGAAAGCGTGCTGACTTACGACGATGGGCGCCTGGTTCGGCTCATTCCGGACGGTCGTGAACATGCTGGAATAGCTGGTCAGGGCATCAAGGTCATACGGAAGACAAGTTGGGACGCTGGTGCACTTCGCGCGGAGATTCGTATCGAGTCTGGACCGAAGCTGATTCACGTCCTTGAACCGCGCCTGCACGGCGAGCAGCTAGTGGCTACCACGACGGTCGAACCGCATGGCGACAACGATGGCCTTGAACTGCGGCGCATCTATGACCGTGGATAAGTAGACGTAGGGTGCAACTCTGATCCGCCCTTGGATGGGTCGCTTCGCCGTTAGTGCTTGGAGCGTTATTCGTAGTTGAACATCGTGACCAGTGAAGCACGCAATAACGAGTTCGAGTTAACCTCTTGGCCTGTAAAATAAGTCCATAGCGATGTCCGCGTGTGGCTGTCAAGAGAAGCTGGTTTACGGAGAAAACAATTGAAGAACCAAAATCTGCTGATGTTGTTGACGTTGTTGCTCACTCTCTCGTCGGTTGGGTGTGCCGAACCGCCGACCGCGGCAATTGAGGCTGCCAAGGGGCGACTGTCTGCGGTGGCAACTGAGGCGATGATCTACGCTCCCGATGAGTTCGGGACGGCCGAAGACACGGCGGCTGAGCTCGATACCGAACTGGAGACACAGGCCGGAAGGTTTGCCCTAGTGCGTGCATATGAGCGCACGAGTGAGTTGGTCACGTCGGTCGAGACGGCCGTGGACGCTGTCGAGAGTGCGGTCGGGACGGAAAAGCAAAGACTACGCTCCGAGACGAACCAATTGGTAACCGATGCCGAAAGAGTGGTGACTACTGCGCACGATTCGATTGGGGCTATTCCTTCCGAGGATCTACCGGAGGAACAGGCGTCCGCCTGGGATACCGAACTTGCTGGTGTGGAAACGTCACTCGCTGAGACTGGGCGGCTTTTGGGGGTAGATCAACTTATTGATGCACGCCGTGAGGCTGACGTGGCGCTTACTGCCGTCAGCGAGGTTAACACTGCTGTGAGCGCACTTGTGGCGGAACTTGAACGAGCCCGTGAAGAGGAGGTAGCCCGCCGGGTACGGGGGGAGATCACCATTCCCGTGGCAGTAATGGCCGACGGGCAGCGGCTCGCCGCCGGCAACTACGTGCTGAGGCTAGCCGAGGACGGCCGGGCAACAAGTGGCACAGTCTCCCCGGGGCGTTGGGTTGAATTCGTCGACGGGGAAACCGTGGCTGGGCGAGGTCTCGCCATCGTGATTCCAGACACCGAGATCGGTGAAGTCTCTGATAGTGGGTCACCACAGAACGAAGCACGCGTCGCCGTTTTGAAGGAGGGGGAGTACGTGCGGGTCTGGCTAAACCGGGACGGCGTAAACTACCTCGTCCACATGCCACGCGCTTAACACCCGCGCGAAGGGTGCCACATGCCCGCGGGAATCGAACTTCCTGTTCCGGCTTGTTCCGCCACTCCCCGGCGCTATGCACCGACATCAGGAGCCTTGTTTAAACTCACGCAACTCCTTCTGCGTCTTGGGCACTGCATACCGTTCTGTCCCCTTCCGGGCGTGGACGTTCGGTGTCTGTATAGATACGACTACCTGAGAGCATTACTCCGCCATGTCCGTGATCGACGGTGTGTGGATGATGCGGGTCGGTAGTTAATTAACAGACATATAACTTAATCAAAACGTTTGTGAAATCTGAGATCCGTAGTCTGTTGGCGTGAGTTGCTTACGGAAGATGAGAGAAGGGCCCACGTTTCTAAGACGAGTTGGTTGCGGAAGATTCGGTCTCGTGATTTTGCGTTGTGCGGTTGTCCGGTCGATGTACTACGACATATGAGACACAGTGCTCTGACGCTTACGATTCTGCTGATCTCCACGGCACTGCTGCAGGCGCAGACCGCTGCCCGTGCGGACGCGGCGGCTGGTGCCGTGGGGAGTGGAAAGACCGCCGGGGCGCCGAAGCTGGGTATCGAGGTCGTGCCCGGAGGACTGCTGGTGGCGTCAGTGGCCGCCGCCGCTGATGTCACGCAATCGGACACGGTCGCCAGGGGCGTGAACCGATCCGTCTACGATAAGATCTGGCAGTTCGCGAAGTGGTACGAGAACGACTCTAATCCCATCGTGCAGCAGGTGCTTTTCAGCGGTCGTTACCAACACGAATACAATGCCCTTAAGGCGAACCAGGGTGACAATGGCGAGGTGAACGTCCGGCGGATGCGGTTCGGCCCGAAGGTGACCCTGTTCCGAAATTGGCTGGTGCACGGCGAGGTTGAGGTGAACCCCCAGGAGGCCGAGCCCTTCTACCTGCGGGTCACCGACCTATACGTGACGTGGACGAAGAGCCCGGCCTTCGAGGTGACGGTCGGCAAGCACGGTGTGGCCTTCACGATGGACGGGTCGACCTCATCCAAGGAGCTCCTTACCATCGACCGCAGCAATCTGAGCAACAACATCTGGTTCCCGCAGGAGTATATCCCTGGGGTCAGCGTGTCGGGTGAGATAGACGCCTGGAGGTACTACAGCGGCGTCTACTCCGGTGGCACGGCCAATCGAGAGTTCGGCGAGTTCGACGCAGGGGTTTTCACGCTCGCTGCAGTGGGTTACGACTTCGGCGAGGCGCTTGCCGTCAAGGAAGCGCTGCTAATGGGAAATTACGTCTACCAGCAAGAGGATCCAGGGAACACATTCACGCGCCAGTTGGAGCACGTGGGTTCGGTCAACTTCAAGTTCGAGGCAGAGCGCTGGGGTGTCCGCGGAGATCTGTCGTACGCTTCCGGGTATCTCGGGCAGAGTGACCTATTCGGCCTCATGGCGATGCCGTTCGTCAACCTCACAGACAAGCTGCAGGCGATCGGGCGCTACACGCTCATCACGAGCGACTTGGCCAATGGTGTGCGCCTCGCGACCTACGAGCAACGCGTGGTCTCGGGTCGAGGCGACCGTTACCGTGAGGGCTACCTGGGCCTCAATTACTTCTTATACGGCCACAAGCTGAAACTGCAGAGCGGCCTGCAGCTCGCCGACCTTCGAGACCGCGCGAACCACGGCGGCGAGTACGTCGGCGTGTCGTGGACCAACGGGCTCCGCGTCAGCTGGTAGTGCCGCACATCCCGTAATTCCCGATGCGCGGTGAGTTTCACTCGGCCCGCGGTACCATGGGTATGTTTCCGTGCGATTTAAACGCGGTCAGGGTTCCACGGAGACTAAACCACAACGTGTTGTCGGCGTCGACCTCAACTTTCGGTGCGTGTCCTCTCGCAACTGGAAATGGAAAATACGTAAACGTCTCCGAACCAGGCTGAAATCTGACGAGCGAGTTGTACATTGTCACGTCCATCCACACGTTGCCGTCGAGATCGGGCCAGGCCTCATAAGGGTTGCCGTATTTCAACGGCAGCGTATACGCTGTTACCTTTGTCGTGTCGGGGTCGATCTTGTCTAGGATGTTACCGAAGTACTGACCGGCCCAGACCTTTCCATTGAGATCGACGCCCAAGCGTCTGTGGGCTCCCGAAGTTGGATAGATCGTCCACTCGGCGGTCATTGGGTCGTACATGGCGATGTTGAACGTTGTGTACGAGGCAACCCACACGCGGTCTTTTTGGTCGACGTCCACCCCGTACCAATTTGCTCCTTCAATCGGGTTGTACTCCCTTACGGTTTTCGTCTCGGCATCCCACCTATTGACCCGCGCCCCGCCATAAACCGTGGTGAACCAGATATTGCCCTCGGAGTCAGCACGTAAGGTGTGTGCACCGGCACCTGGCCGCGGAGCCGCCCAGCGTTGAAATTTCCCCGTTTTCGGGTCGAGCTCGTTGAGCGCATCATCGCCGACTCCGACGGTGTACGCCTTTCCGTTGAGTTCGATAATGCCGTGTGAGCCAACGTTGATGTTGTCAGGGTGTGGGATACGCCACTCTTTAGCACGGGTTGCATAGTTTAAATCGTGCGTATTGACGGACAGGAATGAACTATTGCCAAGCCCGGCCAGCCAGACGGCACCTGGCTGCACAGTACTTGGGAATGGATCGTGCGTGATACGCGACACACTGCGCATATGCGGGTCGGAGAACTCGGGTCCTTCGGCTGGTGGAAGATCCCATTGAATGAAGATAGCTTGCGTCAGCGCAGCCTCGTCTCGTACGAGCTGGTCCGTCTTCCAGTTCACGTTGGCATGTCCGGGTGGGAAGTGCGTCGCGAGGTACTCGGCGAGCATGTCTGTCTGCTCGTCCGTTAGTGGGTATTCCATCATCGGGGGATTCTTGATCCAACCGACAAGTCGGCGTTCGTTATGACGTTCGACGTCCCACATGCGTGAGATACCTTCACGCCATTCGGCTACGGTTTTCCCGCCCATTAGATGCCACTGTTGTTGAATCTGATGACACCCGAAGCATTTCTCTACCATTAGGTCTCGCGCCGGGTCTGGCGGGTAGAGCTCATCGAAATCGCGCAGTTCTGACTGGGAATTTGTGTAAGGTGCAGCTGTCAAAGCTACGTCCACCGTTTTCGTATCGCCGGATTGTAGTTCGATGTTTTGAAGCGGGGATACAAACCCGTCCTCTAATACCGAAACTTCATACGTGCTCGGCGGTAGATTAAAGATTTCGTACCGGCTTCGGTTCGTGTACACGGTGTAGGTAATCCGGTTCACGGTGTCCCGTGCTTGTACCCGGAACGCTCGTACCGGATCATCGCTGGCTGCTACCTTACCGGCCAAGGTGGCCGTTGCTGCTGGCTCTTGCGCGCTGACACGGTCAACAGTCACTATCCCTGCTCCGACCGCTATGGCACATATCGCCGCAAGGCTCCTATTGATAGTCATACATCTACTACCTCGTCTTCACGGTAGCGATCTCTTATTTATTTGTGATCGTTGTTTAGTGTACAGATGTGGATTATATCGTTTTGCGGTCACCTGACGGACGTATCCGGTCTCGGCACTAGTGCACTCCAGTAGAAGATCTGCGCCGATACCGGTCCGGCGGCACGATGGTGACTGATGCAGTAGTACGGGCGGTTTTGTTCAGGAGGGATCACCACGGATCGCCTGAAACGGAAAATGTCGCACAAAAATCTGACGCCGCGCACCCGCGTGACTTACCCGCGTCTCCGTTGGTCCACCATTTTTTGTAGCGGGTTACAAAATTGGACAACGCAAAAGCCTACACACTTATTTAATTCCCATTCGGGGCCGAATATTCTACAAGCTCCTCATCACCTATCAACAGCGCCTTCTCCCAATTGGCCAGCGGCTTCGAAGCATCCTGAAGATGCGTCAGACGAACCCGAAAGGGCAACCCTGGCATCCCTCGGCGCGCGTGTTTGGTAATGAGGTGGGGGAGCCAATCAAGTCGGTTAAGACCGCGTGGAAGGCGACATGCCGCCGAGCGGGAATCACCGATCTACATTTCAATGATCTGCGACACGAGTTCGGCTGTCGGCTTTTGGAGTCAGGGTCGCGGCTTCATTTGGTGTCAGTCAGACACTGATCAATCTGGTAGCGCAAACGCTAATAACTCAGGCACTGTGCCACCGACAGTAATCGCAATGTACTGCTTTCCATCGTGCATGTATGTCATTGGAGTGCTGATGGAGCCAGCGGGGAGGTCGATGGAACCTACGATCTCGCCGGTCTGTTTGTTACGTGCCACAAGCCGAGGACCATCCTCATTACTCACGCCACCGGCTGTGAGGGCACTTACTAAAAGTGTCTTCGTCAGAACGGGTCCATTTCTGGAGCCATCGCCTCCAACTGGCGGCAAATTGAGGGCTCTCAGTCGCGGATGGTTCCGAAAGCGGTTTCCGTCCCCACTGGGTTGCATCCACGTGTGGTCTCCGGTGTTGAGATCGATTGCAGTGATACGTGAGTAGGGGGGGTTGAATAACGGGAGGCCTTGTGGCATGAGATTTGGCGTATCGAATCCACCTTGGGTGTATCGGAGATTCGCTCCTTCTTCGTCCGGTGTGATGTACCGAAGAATTGAGTACGCATTGTTTGACGGAACGTATAGGAGGCCGGTTTCAGGATCGACCGCGGACCCCATCCAGTTGGCACCGCCAGTCAGCGCCGGCCGCTGGATCGTTCCTTGGATGCCGTTTTCGACGGCGACCATGGGCGGCGAAAAAAGTCCGCCGAGCCGATGATTGTTAACGGCCTCGACGGCCATTTCTCGGAGCTCAGGTGTGAAGTCGACGAGGTCTTCGATAGAAGAGCCTTGATATTCGAAGGGGAGTGGTCTCGTCGGAAACGGTTGCGTATCGGAAAGCACTTCGCCTTCGAGATTTGTGTCGGTTGCCACCGGACGTTCTTCGATTGGCCAGACCGGTTCGCCGGTTGCTCGGTCAAAAACGTAGGTAAACCCTTGCTTACTTACTTGCGCAATGGCCTTGATCGCTCGTCCGTCAACGGTAACATCGACGAGATTCGGATGGGTGGGAAAGTCGTAGTCCCAGACACCGTGGTGCACGGCCTGGAAATGCCAGATGCGTTCGCCCGTTTCGATGTCAAGTGCGACGAGACTTTCAGCAAAAAGATTGTCGCCGAGCCGATGTCCGCCGTAGTAGTCGTTGGTTGGTGTTCCCGTCGGGAGGTAGATATAGCCGAGCTCGTCATCGACGGCAAACGCAGACCAAACATTCGTCCCGCCGGTGTACCGCCAGGATTCGTTACGCCATGTATCTGCTCCCAAGTCGTCGGCTTGCGGCACAGTCCGAAAGGTCCATTTTGTTTCTCCAGTTTGGACATCAATGCCTTTGACCCACCCGGGCGGTTGTTCCATGGTGATAGGTTGGTCGGATATTGAAAACGGCGTCACAACGACGTCGTGCGCCACGATCGGAGCCGAAGTCACACTCATCCAGGGGCGCCCTTGGTTGTCGGTTGTGCCCCGGCCGCCCCGCGGGATGCCTGCCGTCAAATCGACGCGGCCGTTGGTTCCGAATTCGACAACGGGTTCTCCGGTTTCGGCGTCAACGGCAAGTAGATACCCGGCGTCCGTGCCGTACAAGATCCTGGAGTCGTCGTTACCGTCCGACCAGTATGCCAATCCACGTGTCAAATAGTTATTCGTATTGGTGGCGTGTTGCGAATCTCGAATTGCTTGCGGATTGTGAATCCATTTTGTCGAACCGGTAGCGGCATCCAGTGCTACGGCAAGACGCAGTGGTGTCACGATGTACACGGTATCTCCAACCATCAGCGGGGTGGCACGCAGATTGATGATGCTGAGGTCGGGTCGGATGGTCCGCAAGGCGTCGAGGTCGAGGTCGCCGTCAGCTGATTGCCAGCGCCATGCGATTCTAAGATCATTGAAATTTGACGCATCGATCTGATCCAGTCCCGAGTATTTGGTGCCACCAAGATCGCCGGCGTATGTCGGCCATTCTCCGTTCGGTGCACCTTGCTGCGCAACGGCAGGTGTCGCGAGAGCAAGAACGGTATAAAAAATTAAGATGGCAAGAGGATTGGATTGATAAATCACAGAAGTCCTCGAGGGGTTGTCGTCTGTATGACGAGTGCAAAGAGCGTTAGCAGAGGGAGACCTGAAGTTGCGGAGACGCTATTGCTGGCCGTTGTTGCTCGCTCGGGTGTCATCGCTCTTGGAACTGTCTACGGCACCGAGAATGCGCCCGCATTACTGTCTCGTAATTCGGGTTTACTCTAGCAAATACTGGAGCCGGCGAGCGGACTCGAACCGCTGACCTGCTGATTACGAATCAGCTGCTCTACCAGCTGAGCTACGCCGGCGCTTGTGGTGGGTATGCGTGGGCCGTTTTCCCGTCACGCAAGACAGCATGTTAGCACAGCGCTTGCTGACGTCTGGCTGGACTGGGGAACGCCCACGGACGTCGAAGCTAACGCTACTCTCCCGCCTAGTAACGTGGCCAGGTCAATCTGGTAAGAAGTGGCCGTGTTTAGTGTCAACGCGAAGACCAGCTGGTAGTCCTGTGCAAGTAGGGCGCCAGGCGATAAATGGACAACACGGTGTCAAACGGGAAGTTCATGAGGCAAATCCTTGTGGTGACGATGGTCAACGCGCGTCTAGGATCTGTGCTTAATGTACCCAAAGGCAAGACAAAACGTAGCGGGGGTCTTGAGCGAGTTGATGCATGCGTCTTGTAAACGACTATGTTTCCTGCGTCTAGTCTAAGGTTAGGTTGAACCTGTAAGTGCTTGCCGTTAAAATGGCGAGTTATTGTTCAGGCGAATTTCGCAGTCTACGCGAAGGTCGCCGCTTACAAAGAAAGCATGCCGGATCCTTCGGTCCATGCCCCAGACGGCGAAATCGTTATTTGGGGTGCTCGTACTCATAACCTCAAGAGCATCGATCTCGCACTTCCGCAGCGACAGCTGATCGTCGTG
>Ga0310342_100000298_pt1 | contig 26698 bp, 26 predicted proteins | sample S15DNA20500_MG_FD_206155 | JGI IMG/M metagenome (GOLD analysis project Ga0310342, IMG submission 206155) | Marine microbial communities from station ALOHA, North Pacific Subtropical Gyre - S1503-DNA-20-500_MG | ecosystem: Environmental > Aquatic > Marine > Oceanic | place: Pacific Ocean: North... | reverse complement strand
CCGGTCTATACCATGATCGTGGCGCGGCGCTTCGGGCCGGAATCGATCGGGCGCGGGATGGGGCTCACCAATCTTTTCATGCTGCCGGTGAGTGCCGTGTCCGGGCCCGCAGCGGCGGCGGTATTCGACGCCACGGGAAGTTACGACCGTGCACTCTTGGGGTTCGTCGGAGTTTTCGTCCTGGCGCTGCTCGGGCTGGGGCGCGTCGTGAAGCTGGCGGACTGACGCGGCGGGCGCTCGGTCCCGACCGGGATCCGGCGCGGCGTGGGCGGTGCTCTCGGGATTTCCGACACTCTCTCCAACGTCGGCCCCGGGCTCGGGGCGGTGGGGCCGGAGGCAGACTTCGCGTTCTTCCAATCCTGGCAGAAGCTCGTGATGGGCGCGTTGATGTGGCTGGGGCGGCTCGAGTTCTTCGCTCTCTTCGCCGCCCTGCAACCCCGATTCTGGCGCCGGTAGCGCTTTCGACTCCTGCCGTGTCTGCCACGCCGCGAAGCGCGGGCGACGCGCGGTACTGGCACCTAGCGCCTCGCCAGGAGCCCCTGCAGGATGAGTTCGGAGATCGCGTCGGCCGTTTCCTTCGGAGACGCCTGGGCGATCGCGGCGACGTCGGGCTGGGCGAACTCGCCGCCCAGGCCCCCGAGCACGTGGGCAACCGCCGCGGTGTCCACCGGCGCGATCTGTTTTTCGTCGACGGCGCGGTCGAGCAGGTTCTGCGTCACCGCGATCAGGTAGGCCTCGTGGGCGGAGACCAGGCGCCCGCCGCCCGCGACCTGGACGAGGGCGGCCGTCAGGGCCACCGCTTCCGGCTGGACGGCCTCGTTGGCGGCCTGCAGGTACGCGCGCAACGCATCGAGGGGCGGCATCGATGCGTCCAGGGCCTCGATCGCGCTGCGGCCGATGCGGTGGAGCCGGCGGTCGACCACGCTGAGGAGCAACTCGTCCTTGCTCGGCGCGATGCCGTAGAGCGTGCGCAGTGAGCAGCCGAGGAGCGTCGCGATCTCCGCCATGGTGAGATCCGCCAGGCCCTCGTGGAGGAGTTCCTCCTCGAGCTCGTCGAGCAGCTCGAGCTGCCGTGCGCTGAGCTGTCGCTCGGCTTCGCGGGAGAGAAGCGGCTTCGGTGCGCGCACGCCCGGGAAGCGCATGCGCCGGTCCTTTTCCGGGGCGGGCGTCACGACGACAGGTTCTCCGGAAGCTCGACGACGCGGGCGCGCAGCCATTCGCCGAGGCTCTTGGCCTGCCCGTCCTGGCGCGTCGAGGCCGCCACGCCTTCTTCCAGGAGACCGTGGAGGACGAAGTTGAGCGAGCGGATTGCGGGGAGCCGGTGGCGGTCGATTTCCAGGCTCGCCGCTTCCGGGAGCAGCGCGCGCAGTTTTTCGGTCGTGAGGAAGGCGTCGAGCCACGTCCACGCCGCGTCGTTGCGCGCGAAGACCCCGAGGTTGGCGTTGCCCCCCTTGTCGCCCGAGCGAGCGCCGACGACGGTGCCGAGGGCTGCGCGCGTCGTATTCCCGGCCGGCGCCTGGGCGGCCGGCTCCGGCGGCAGGGTCACCGCGGAGGGGCCGTCGGGAATGATCGAGGAGGTTGCGAGCGTCTCGCCGCCGAGCATCACCACTTCCTGGGGCACGCTGGCCGCCGGAATGTTCGCCGGCTCGTAAACGCCGAAGGGCCTTCCACCGCCGGGTCCGCCGCCCACGCTGGTGAAGCCCGGAATCGAGGCGAGGGCCAGCTCGATCATGGCGTTCGAAACGGCGCGTCCGGCTTTCTTTTCGTCCGGGTCCTTGATCGTGATCTTGAAGAAGGCGGTCGCTTCTTCGTTCGATTCCGGGTCCACCTTGTCCGTCCGTACGATGCGGGTTTTCACCGAAGCGAAGTCGTCCGGGCCGAACGGGCACGCCGCCCAGAACGCATCTTCCACGAGCTTCGCCTTGGCCTCGATGTCGAGGCCGGTCAGGCAGACGTTCAGGTCCTGCCGGAAGCCGCCGGAACGGTTGATGCAGACCTTGAGCGTGGCCGGCGGGGGTTCGCCCTGGATGCCGAACATGCGCACCCGGTCTGCGCCCTGCTGCTCGAGTTGGATGGTGTCGAAGCGTGTCGTCACGTCCGGGCCGAAGTATTCCGGACCGCCGATTTCATACAGGAGCTGCGAGGTGACGGTTCCGATCGAGACCTCTCCGCCGGTGCCCGGGTGCTTGCCGAGCACGGAGGAGCCGTCGGCGGCGATTTCGGCCCACGGAAAGCCGACCCGGGCCATGCCCGGAACTTCGGTGAAGAAGGAGTAGTTGCCCCCGGTCGCCTGGGTGCCGCATTCGATCACGTGGCCCGCCGCCACGGCGCCGGCCAGTTCGTTCCAGTCGGTGCGGCTCCAGCCGTGGTGCCACGCCGCCGGACCGCAGACGATGGCGGCGTCGGTGGTGCGCCCGGTGATCACGATGTCCGCGCCCTGGCTCAGCGCTTCGACGATGCCCCAGCAGCCGAAGTACGCGTTCGCCGTGAGGAACGCCGAGGCGTCCTTGATTGGCTCGCCGGTTTCGAAATGGGTGAGCTGGTCGGCTGCGATCAGTTCGTTCATGCGCGGCAGCAGGTCGTCGCCGTGCACGTAGGCGATCTTCGGCCGCAAACCCAGCTCGTCTGCGACTTCGGCGATGGCCGCAGCACAGCCGTCCGGGTCGAGACCGCCGGCGTTGCTCACCACCTTGATGCCGCGGTCGAGGCACGTGCCCATGACCTGCTTCATCTGCGTCACGAAAGTGCGCGCGTAGCCGCCGCCGGGTCGCTTCAACCGCGTGCGCGCGAGGATCAGCATGGTGAGTTCCGCGAGCCAGTCGCCGGTGAGGACGTCGATGGGCCCGTCCTCGACCATCTCGCGGGCCGCCGACAGGCGATCGCCGAAGAAGCCCGAGCAGTTGGCGATTCGGATCGGATCGGCCATGGTGAGTCTCTCTATTCCTCTTGCCCGGTTTCGATCACGAGCAGAAGCGTTCCGGCTTCCACCTGTTCTCCCTGCGCGACCCGGACTTCCGTGACGACGCCGGCGTCCATGGTGCGCACCGGGTGTTCCATCTTCATCGCTTCGAGCACGACCAGCGTGTCCCCGGCGTTCACGCGGTCGCCGACCTTCACGCGCAGTTCGATCACCTTGCCGGGCATCTGCGCCACGAAGCCGCCCGCGGATTCCTCGGCGCCCGGTAGCGTGAAACGCGGCTTTTCGGTGAAGCTGAGGTCGCCGTTGGGCCCATGGACGAGCAACTGGTCTCCGGCGCGGCAGATGCGCGCCCGGGCGCGCCGGCCGCCGAGCTCGGCGTCGATCCCTTCCTCACTGCAGGCGTGGATGCGTGCGGTGGTGCCGTCTGCGAAGCGGAAGCTGCCGTCGCGGAGCGTGTGGTAGCGCACGGCGATGCTCGTGCCGCCGTGGTCGAGGACGAGTTCCTGGTCCGGGAGCCGGGCGTTGCGCCAGCCCGACGGCGCCATGGCGAGCACCCCGGCGTTTCGCCGGTTCGCGTCCTGCACCCACAGGGCGGCCAGCTGCGCCATGCGCGTTCGTTCCTCGAGCCCCGGCTCGTGCGTGCGGGCCGGAGCCACACGGGCGATGAAATCCGTCGTCGTGTCGCCCGCGAGGAACTCGGGCGTGCGCAAGGTGGCGACGAGGAAATCGCGGTTGGTCGCGACGCCGCCCAGGTGGGTGCGCTCGAGCCCCAGGGCGAGCCGGCCCGCGGCCTCTCCACGGGTGGGCGCGTGCGCGATTACCTTTGCGAGCATCGGGTCGAAGTCGGTCCCAATGACGGAACCTTCCGCCACGCCCGAGTCCCAGCGCAGCGCGGGTGTTTGCGCCGGGGCGAACGCCGCGAGCGTTCCGGTCGCCGGGAGAAACTCGTTCGCCGGGTCTTCCGCATAGAGGCGGGCTTCGATCGCCGCGCCTTCGAAACGGATGTCGTCCTGGTCGTAGCCGAGCGGTTCGCCGGCCGCGATGCGCAGCTGCTCGCGCACCAGGTCGATTCCCGTCACGAGTTCGGTGACCGGGTGCTCGACCTGCAGGCGCGTGTTGGCCTCGAGGAAGAAGAACTCGCCGGTTTCTTCGTCGAACAGGAACTCGACGGTTCCGGCGGAGCGGTAGTCGAGCGCACGGGCCAGGCGCAGCGCGGCTTCGCCCATCGCCTTGCGGAGCGCGGCGTCCACGCGCGGGGAGGGCGACTCCTCGAGGATCTTCTGGTGGCGGCGCTGGATCGAGCACTCGCGTTCGCCGAGGTGGACGAGGTTGCCGAAGCCGTCGCCGAGAATCTGGATCTCGATGTGACGCGCGCGCGGGAGGTAGCGCTCGAGAAAGACCCGGTCGTCGCCGAAGCCCGTCTTGGCTTCCCGCCGGGCGGCGGCCAGCGACTCCTCGAGTTCTTTCGGCGAACCGACGACGCGCATGCCCTTGCCGCCGCCGCCCGCCGCCGCCTTCACGAGCAGCGGGTAGCCAACGGCGTTTGCCGCGCCGGGATCGTCCGCTCCCGGCAAGATCGGCACCTGTGCCTTCTCCGCGAGCGCCCGCGCGGCGATCTTGTCGCCCATCTGTTCGATGGCGTCGGGCGCGGGGCCCACCCACGCCAGGCCGGCCTCGATGACGCCGGACGCGAAGCCTGCGTTCTCCGAAAGGAACCCGTAGCCGGGATGCAGCGCGTCCGCGCCCGTGGCCCGGGCGGCTTCCAGGATGGCGTCGGCGTCCAGGTAGGTGCTTTCGAGCCGCACCGCTTCGTCGGCTTCCCGCACGAAGGGGGCGTCGGCATCGGCGTCCACGTAAACGGCGACGCAGCGGATGCCCATGTCGTGGGCGCTGCGGATGATCCGGCGGGCGATCTCTCCGCGGTTGGCGACGAGGAGCGTGGTGAAGCTCATAGGCGGAACACGCCGTAGCCGGCGGTGCCCTCGATGGGCCTGTTGCGCACCACCGAAAGACAGATGCCGAGCGCCGTCCGGGTGTCGCGCGGATCGATCAACCCGTCGTCGCTGATCGCCCCGGTCGCCTCCAGCGCAATCGAGCCCTTTTCCTGCACGGCCTCCACGGCTGCGCGCAGCTTGGCGTCTGCCTCCTCGTCGAAGGGCTCGCCCTTCCGCGCGGCCTGCCTGCGCCGCACGATCGACATCACGCCGGCGATCTGTTTCCCGCCCATCACGGCGATCTTGGCGCTCGGCCAGATGAAGGTGAAACGGTTGTTGAAGGCGCGTCCCGACATGGCGTAGGTGCCGGCGCCGTACGAAGCGCCGACGATCACCGTCAGGTGCGGGACCTCCGAGTTGGTGACGGCGTTGATGAGCTGCGAGCCCTTCTTGATCATGCCCGCCTGCTCGTAGTCGCGTCCCACAATGAAGCCCGTCAGGTTCTGCACGAAGACGAGCGGCATGTCGATCTGGTTGCAGAGCTGGACGAAGTGCGCGCCCTTCTCGGCGGAGTCGGGGTAGAGCACGCCGTTGTTGGCGAGGATGCCCACCGGGTAGCCGTGGATCGAGGCGAAGCCGCAGACGAGGGTCGACCCGTAGCGCGGTTTGAACTCTTCGAAGCGTGAGCCGTCCACGATGCGCCCGATGACCTCGCGGATCTCGACCGCACGGCGCAGATCGGGGTCGATGATGCCGAGCAGTTCTTCGGGGTCGAGAACCGGCGGATCGGCGCGCAGTGCCGGCTCCGGGCCGGGCTTGCGCCAGTTCAGGTGCGAGACGATCTCGCGGCACAAACGCAGGGCGTCTTGCTCGTCTTCGGCCAGGTATTCGCCGAGGCCGGAGACGTCCGCGTGCATCTGCGCGCCGCCGAGGGTCTCGTCGTCGGAATCTTCGCCGGTCGCCATCTTCACGAGCGGTGGACCCGCGAGAAAGATCTTCGACTGCTGCTTGATCACGACGTTGTAATCCGACATGCCGGGCTGGTAGGCGCCGCCGGCAGTCGAGGAGCCGAACACGACGCACACGGTCGGGATGCGGAGCTTCGATAGCTCGATCATCTCGTAGAAGAAGCGTCCGGTCTCGGCAAAGTGGGCGGTCTTGGCCGGGCGCCGCCGCTTCTTGCCGTCGTCGTCCCGGGGCTCCATGCGCAGGTCGGCGCCGGCGGACTCGACGAAGCTGACGTAGGGAAGGTGGTTGTCGCGCGCGATTTCGAGTGCGCGCATCCATTTCTTGCCGACGTAGGGCGTGAGCGCGCCGCCGAGCACCGTCGGGTCGTTGGCAAAGATCACGCACTCGGTGCCGGCGATGACCCCGATGCCGAGAACCGCCCCGCCGCCCATGGCGTAGTCCGAGTTGTAACCGGCGAGGGAGCTGATCTCGAGAAAGGGGCTGTCGGGATCGAGGGCCAGCGCGATGCGCTCGCGCACGGGGAGCTTGCCGCGCTTGGCGAGCCGTTCGCGGTGGTGGGCGCCGCCGCCGAGTTCGGCCTCGTCGAGCAGGCTCTCGATTTCCTCGAGCTTCTGCAGCATGGCGTCCCGGTTCTCCTGGAACTCGGGCGTGCGGGTGTCGAGGGCCGAGCGCACGGGCGGGGCGAGGAGAGCGGGCTGCATGGCGTTTCCGTCTTCTCGGCGAGCCCGCGTCGGGGCCGCCGGATCGTGTTGACACAGGGGTAACAGATAAGGTAATAATGATCAAGTTATATTTCCCTACCCGAATCGCTGGAGAAACGCATGGGCGAAGTCCGGCTCGAGACCGCCGGCGGGATCCTGACCGTCACCCTCGCAGACGTGAAGAATCGCAACGCCCTGGGCGCCGCGGTCCTGAACGGACTCCACGACGCAATCGGACAGGCCAACGCGGATCCCGAAATCCGCGCCGTCGTGGTGACGAACGAGGGCACGACGTTCTGTGCCGGTGCGAACCTGAAGGAGCAATCCGGTGCCGCCCAGGGCATTCGCCCGAAGGTAGGCTTCGACCAACTGCTCGACGAGATCCAGCGCTCACCCACGCCCATCGTCGGCAAGATCAGGGGCCACGTCGTCGGGGGTGGCAATGGCCTGGCCGCGGCGCTCGACATCGCGATCGCCCAGGACGACGTGAAGTTCGGCTTCAGCGAGGTCCGCCTCGGAGTGGCCCCGGCCATCATCTCCGTCGTCTGTCTGCCGAAGCTGCGGCGCGGCGACGCGCTCGAGGCATTTCTGCGCGGCAATCGTTTCCCGGCGTCGCGGGCCGCAGAGATCGGGCTGATCAGCCGGGCCGTGCCCGCCGGCGAACTCGACGCCGCGGTCGAGGAGGTGCTCGCCGATCTGCGCCGCGGCGGTCCCGAAGCCCTCGGCTTTGCCAAGCGCCTCGTCTACGAGGTGCCGGCGATGGATCAGAAGGAGGCCTTCGCGTGGACCGCCGATCTCTCGGCGCGGCTGTTCAAGGGCGAAGAAGCGGCGGCGGGGATGAAGGCCTTCCTGAAGCGCGAGAAGCCGCCCTGGGCGGGCGACGCCGAGTGAGCGCCCGAACTTCCGAATCGAGCCAGGAGCCCACGCCGTGCTGCAGGTGAGTCTCGATTTTCGCGATGAGGTCGACGAACTCCACGCCTTTCTCCAGACGCTGAAGCCCGGGGACTGGAAGCGCGAGACCGGCTTCATGCACTGGACGCCCTGGGACGTCGTCGCCCACCTCCACTACTACGACCACGTGTCGATGCGGGCGCTCGAGGGCGCGGAAGCCTTCACGCCGGAGCGCGACGCGCTCTTTTCCGCCATCGGCGCCGGCCGCACCAACCGGGAACTGGCGCGCGAGCGCTTCGCCGATGTCGACGCCGTGGGACTCCTGGGCCATTGGCACAGCACGGCCCACGCCCTGGCGGAAGCCCTCGGCGAGTCGGATCCGAAGCGCCGCCTGCCTTGGTTCGGGCCAGACATGGGAGTGCAGATGTTCACCACCGCGCGCTACATGGAAACCTGGGCGCACGGTCAGGAGGTGTACGACCTCGTCGGTGCGCGGCGCAGCCACACGGATCGAATCAAGAACGTCGCCACCATCGGCGTGAAGACCTTCGGTTGGGCCTTCGTGAACCGAAAGCTCGAAATCCCGGGCCCGCCGCCGTACGTGCGGCTCGCGGCGCCTTCCGGCGCGGCCTGGGAGTGGAACGAGCCCAGCGAGAGCGAGTGCGTGCGCGGTGACGCGGTCGATTTCTGCCACGTCGTGACCCAGGGCCGCAACGTCGCGGACACCGCCCTCGAGGTGACGGGGCCGATCGCGACGCAGTGGATGGCCATTGCCCAGTGCTTTGCCGGCAGACCGGCGGAGCCGCCGAAGCCCGGGACGCGGGGGCCGCAGACTTGAGCGGTCCGCGCGGTCGCACCGAGGCCCGAGAGCCGTGAATCTCGAGTTCGACGCACGCTACGACGCGTTCCGCGCGCAGGTGAGCGACTTCCTCGCCGATCACCGGCCGGCGGGGCCGATCGGGCTCGGCGGGGGGAGGGCGGAGGACCGGGTCGCCTGGCTGAGCCTGTTGATCGAGCACGGCTACTGGGCGCGCACCATTCCGAAGGAGTACGGCGGCTACGGCGCCGAGCCGGACATCCTCGAGACGGTGATCATGGACGAGGAGTTCAACCGGTCGGGCCTGCCCCGCGGCATGATGGCGCAGGGCCCCTCGATGCTGGTGCCGACGCTGCTCGCCCACGGTACCGAAGAGCAACGCGAGCGCTGGGTCGGGCCCACGATGCGCGGTGAGGTCATGTGGTGCCAGGGCTACTCGGAGCCGGGCTCCGGCAGCGATCTCGCGAGCCTCCAGACCCGGGCCACGGAAGACGGGGACGATTTCGTCATCAACGGCCAGAAGATCTGGACGAGCACGGCGGACCACGCGGACATGTGTTTCATCCTGGTCCGCACGGAGCCCGACGCCAGCAAGCACGACGGTATCAGCTACGTGCTGCTTCCGATGGACACCCCGGGCATCGAGGTGCAGCCGCTCCGCACGATGTCGGGGGACATCGGCGAAAACTCCTTCAACCAGGTTTTCTTTACCGACGTGCGCGTGCCTCGGGCCAACGTGGTGGGAAAGCGCGGCGAGGGCTGGAAGATCGCGAATACGACGCTCAAGCACGAGCGCGGCTCGCTGAACGCCAACGCCGAGGGCACCTGGATGCGGCTCGCGCGCCTGATGAACAAAGAGACGGTCAACGGCGTTCCCGTAATGGCGGGCCCGGTCTACCGCGATCGCCTGATGAAGCTCCAGGCCCGGGCGCTCTCGATGAAGCACCACGGCATGCGCATGCTCACCTGCGGCCTCAAGCAGGAATCGCCGGGGGTGGCGGGGCTCGTCGTGAAACTCCAGAACTGCCAGCTCAGCTTCGACATGGCGGCGCTGGCCCTCGACGTCATGGGCGAACTCGGTGCGCTCTACGACCACAGCAAGTACGAGCGCGAGCGCGGCTACTGGCAGGCGTACTCGATGTTCTCGCTCGGGCTCATCATCGGCGGCGGCACCGCGCAGATCCAGAAGAACATCATCGCGGAGCGCGGCCTCGGCCTGCCGCGCGAACCCAAACCGGCCAGGGCCTGAACGGAACTCCGGGGAAGCGGCATGGATTTCGGCCTTTCGGAAGACCAGCTCCTGCTCGAGCAGACCGTGCGGGGTTTTCTCGCGGACCAGGTCCCGATCGAGCGGGTGCGCGCGCTGCGCGAGAAGGATTGCCCCAACGACCGCGCGATCTGGGGCGCCCTGGCCGAACTCGGCGTCGCCGGCATCCTGGTGCCCGAAGCCCAGGGCGGCAGCGGGCTCGCGCTTCTCGACGCCGCACTCGTGTCCCAGGCGCTCGGCCACGCGGTGACGCCGATTCCTTTCCTGGCCTCGGGGGTGATGGCGCCGATTGCGCTCGGGGCGGTCTCCGGCAGCGCGGCCGAAGGCTGGCTCGCGGGCATCGCCAGCGGCGAGCAGGTCTTCGGCGTCGCCGCGACCGAGCTCTTCTCCGTGCGGGAGGACGCGGGCGTCTGCGTGAAGGCCGGCGGGCTCCACGGCAAGGCGATGCTGGCGATCGACGCCTGCCGCGCCGATCTTCTCCTCGTGCCGATCGACGGCGACACGTTCGGCGTCGTGAAGACCGGCGCCCCGGGGCTCGAGATCACCCGGCTCCGGACCATCGATGCCACGCGCTGCACGGCCGAGGTGCTCTTCGAGGGCGTTGCCCCGGAAGCCGTTTTCGAGGGCGCGGGGGATGCGATTGCGCGCATGCTCGATGCGGGTCGCATTGCGCTCGCCGCCGACGCGCTCGGCGCCGCCGAATCCATGGTCGAGCAGGCGGTTGCCTACGCGAAGCAGCGCAAGCAGTTCGACCGCCTGATCGGCTCGTTCCAGGCCGTGAAGCACATGTGTGCCGAGATGATCGCCGAGATCGAGCCTGCGCGGTCGCTGCTCTGGTATTCCGCGCACGGCTTCGACGCGATCCCGGACGAGGCTCCCCTGATGGCGTGCCACGCGCTCGCCCACGTTTCCGAGATCGCCCGCGAGATCGCGAGCGTCTCGACCCAGGTCCAGGGCGGAATCGGCTGGACCGATGAACAGAATCTCCATTTCTGGTACAAGCGCATCGGCAACGCGCGTCACCTGCTCGGTGGCCCCGAGGCGCTGCGGCAGCGCGCCGCGGAGCTTCAGGGCTTCGCGGCGACCGGCTGACGACGTCCGAGCGAAGGAGTCCTACTTGCAGACGAAACTCGCGGAAGAGCTCGGAATCGAATTTCCGATCTTCGCCTTCACCCACTGCCGCGACGTTGCCGCCGCGGTTACGAATGCCGGCGGGCTCGGCGTGCTCGGCGTGGCGGGGCACTCGGCCAAGAACCTGGAGATGGAGCTCGAGTGGATCGAGAAGGAGGTCGGCGACAAGCCCTTCGGCGTCGATCTCCTGCTGCCAGCGCGGTTCGCCGGCAGCGACCGCGGCGGGTTCGACGCGGCGCAGCTGGACGAACGCATTCCCGCGGACCACCGCAAGTTCCTCGACGACTTGCTCGCGCAGTACGGGGTGCCCGCGCTGCCTTCCGACGTAGAGCCTCCTCCCGAATTCGCCGTGGGGTACGAGCAGCAGCGCGAAGTCATCGAGCTGGTCTTCCAGCACCGGATCAGCCTGATCGCATCCGCGCTCGGGCCGCCCCCGCCGTGGATGGTCGAGCAGGGGCGGGAACACGGGGTGAAGGTGGCTGCGCTGGCCGGCACCGTGGAGCACGCGCGGCGCCACGCCGAGGCGGGTGTCGACATCGTAGTGGCACAGGGATACGAGGCGGGGGGACACACCGGCACCGTCTCGACGCTGGTGCTCGTTCCCGAAGTGGTCGACGCCGTGAGTCCGCTCCCGGTGCTGGCCGCCGGTGGCATCGGAAACGGTCGGCAGCTGACGGCGGCGCTTGCGCTCGGGGCCCAGGGCGTGTGGACCGGCTCGGTCTGGCTCACCACCGAAGAAGCCGAGACGCACCCGGTGGTGAAGGAGAAGTTCTTGAAGGCGCTGTCGGTCGACACGGTCCGCAGCCGCTCGCTCACGGGCAAGCCGGCGCGCCAGCTGCGCAGCGCGTGGACCGACGCCTGGGAAGACCCGTCGAACCCGGATCCGTTGCCCATGCCGCTCCAGCCGCGACTCGTTAGCGAGGCGCAGGCCCGCATCAACCGCACTGCCCACAACAACGCGGGTGCGGAACAGCTCGCGAACTATTTCGTGGGGCAGATCGTGGGGTCGTTGAACCACGTGAAGTCGGTGCGCACGGTGATGGAGGAGTTTGCGGTGGATTACGCGGACACGATGGAACACCTCGACAAGCTCGCGGAGGGAGTGGATTCATGAAGATCGACGCGGGACTCGTAGGTTCACTTGCCACGGCCGCCACGCGGGCGCAGGAGCTGGAAGCCCAGGGGTTCGACGGGCTGGTGACCGCCGAACTGAGCAGCGACCCGTTCTTTCCGCTGCTGCTCGCCGCCGAAAAGACGGAGCGCATCGACTTGATGACCTCGATCGCGGTGGCGTTTTCGCGCAACCCCATGATCCTGGCAAACATCGGCAACGACCTGCAGGTTCACTCGAAGGGCCGCTTCATCCTCGGGATCGGTTCACAGATCGCGCCGCACATCACCCGGCGCTTCAGCATGCCCTGGTCCCAGCCGGCGGCGCGGATGCGCGAGTTCATCCTGGCGATGCGGGCGATCTGGCGCTGCTGGTACGAGGGCGAGAAGCTCGACTTCCGCGGCGAGTTCTACACGCACACGCTGATGACGCCGATGTTCGCGCCGACGAACAACCCGCACGGCGCTCCGCGTGTGGTGCTGGCGGCGGTCGGTCCGAAGATGACGCAGGTGGCGGGCGAGGTGGCCGACGGAATGCTGGTGCACGCTTTCACGACCCAGCGTTACCTGCAGGAGGTGACCATACCCGCGCTCGAACGGGGATTCGCCGAGGGCGGGCGCGAGCGCGCTGGCTTCGATCTCTGCTACCCGGCCTTCATCGTGACCGGCAAGGACGAAAAAGAATGGGAGGCGGCGCGCACGGCCGTGACCCGACAGATCGGTTTCTACGGCTCGACTCCCGCGTATCGCGGCGTGCTCGAGACCCACGGCTGGGGCGAACTCCAGTCCGAACTCAACACGCTCTCGAAGCGCGGCGAGTGGGACACGATGGGCGAGCGGATCACGGACGAGATGGTCGAGGAGTTCGCCATCGTCGCCGAGCCGCAACGGGTGCCGGGCGTCCTCAAGTCTCGCTTCGGCGGACTGGTGGACCGGCTCCTCTGCACCTTCCCGTTCGCCACGGACGAGGAGCGGCAGGGCTACTTCGAAGAGCTTCGCGCGGCCTGAGGCGCCGTCTCTCCGGTCCTCAATCGCCGGTGAAGCGGGGGGCGCGTTTCTCCCGGAATGCGCGGATTCCCTCCCGGAAGTCCTGGGACTGTGCGGTCAGGAGCCACTGGTCCGCATCCATGTGCATCACCGAGGCGTCGAGCGCGCCGCTGACGGCGTTGACACTCTCCTTGATCATCTGCACCGCGGTCGGCGGCAGGGCCGCGAGTTCTTCGGCGAGTTCGCGGGCGGCGGCTTCGAGACGCGGTTGCGGGACGCACTCATCCACGAACCCCCACTCCGCGAGCTGCGGCGCCGGAACGAGTGCTCCGGTCATGAGCATCCGCTTCGCCCGGGCCGGGCCGACGAGCCCGACGCAGAGCGGCACGGCGTTCCACATCAGGTTCATTCCCAGCCGCACCTCGGCGTAGCCGATGCGGGCATCTTCTGCGGCGACCCGGAAGTCGCACGCCGTGGCGATGCAGGCGCCGCCCCCGATCGCCACGCCCTGGATCTCGCAGATCGTGGGCTGGGGGATTTCCAGGATGCTCCGAAGCATTCGGCCCCCGAGCCGGGCAGCAAGCCGACGCGCCACGAGCGGCTCGCTCCGGGCGCCGTCGCCCGCCGTGAGATCGGCGCCGGCGCTGAAGGTGTCGCCCTCTGCGCGCAGGATGACGACACGCGTCTCGTGCGCTTCGACGAAGCCCCGGGCAGCCGCTTCGAGCGCCGACATCAACTCGACGTTGAGTGCGTTGCGGCGCTCGGGACGCTTGAGCGTGAGCGTCGCGATCTCGCCCGGCGTTACCTCGATGATCTGCTCGGACATCGGTCTTCTCCTCGCTGGTTCTGGGCCCGGATGCGAGATCGGGGACCCCGGGGTTTCAGGAGGGTACGCGAAGCCGTTCGACCAATGCGCGGACTTCTGCCGGGGGGGGCCGCGTGACCGCGCTGACCCCCAGCGCGACGGCGAAGTTGAGCACCGCCCCGAGTGCGCCGATTCCCTCGGGCGAAATTCCGAAGAGCCAGTTCTCGGGAACGTTCTTGGCGAAGGGCTCCACGAACACGCCCTTGAAGTACACGATGTAACCCACGGTGAACGCGAGCCCCGACAGCATTCCGGCGATCGCCCCCTGCTTGTTCACCCGGAACGTGAAGATCCCGAGCAGGATGACCGGAAACAGGGACGCCGCGGCCAGCCCGAAGGCGAGCGCCACGACCTGGGCCACGAAGCCCGGCGGGTTGTAGCCGAGGTAGCCGGCGACGAGGATCGCGATCGCGACGCTGATCCGGCCGGCGCGGAGTTCGTTGCGTTCGCTGATGTTGCGGGCGAAGACGCTCTTCAGGAGATCGTGGGAGACCGCGGCGGAGATCACGAGCAGCAGGCCGGCCGCCGTCGACAGCGCCGCGGCGATGCCGCCGGCTGCCACCAGGGCGACGACCCAGTCCGGGAGCCCCGCGATCTCCGGGTTCGCGAGCACGATGATGTCCCGATCCACGTGGAGCTCGTTTCCGTTCCAGCCGTAGGAACGGGCCGTCGCCGCGAATTCGTCGTTTGCGTCCTGGTAGTACTGGATGCGGCCGTCTGCGTTCTTGTCTTCGAAGCGCAGGAGCCCCGTGTCTTCCCAGGTTCGGAACCACTGGGGGCGGTCCTCGTAGGCGAGGTTTCCGTCCGGAGCGCTCACGGGCCCCGGTTGGATCGTCTCGGTCAGGTTCAGCCGCGCGAGCGCCGCTACGGCAGGCGCCGTCGTGTAGAGAAGTGCGATGAACAGGAGCGCCCAGCCGGCGGACCAGCGGGCGTCCCGGACGCGCGGCACCGTGAAGAAACGGACGATGATGTGGGGCAGCCCCGCGGTCCCGATCATCAACGACATCGCGATGAAGAAGACGTCCGTGCGGCTCTTGCTGCCGCTGGTGTAGGCGGCGAAGCCGAGCTCGGTCACGATCCGATCGAGCTTTTCCAGCAGGAAGCCCCCGTCCCCAACGACGGTGCTTCCGAAGGCAAGCTGCGGAATCGGCGTCCCGGTCACCTGGAGCGAGATGAACACCGCGGGGACGGTGTAGGCGAAGATCAGGACGCAGTACTGCGCGACCTGAGTGTACGTGATGCCCTTCATGCCGCCGACCACCGCGTAGAAGAAGACGATCGCCATGCCGATCATGAGACCGACGGAAATGTCCACGTAGAGAAAACGCGAGAAGACGATTCCGACGCCGCGCATCTGTCCCGCGACGTAGGTGAAGGAGATCAGGATCAGGCAGACGACCGCGACGACGCGTGCGGCCTGCGACGCGTAGCGATCGCCGACGAACTCGGGAACCGTGAACTTCCCGAACTTCCGCAGGTAGGGTGCGAGCAGAAGCGCCAGCAGGACGTAGCCACCGGTCCAGCCCATCAGGTAGACCGTGCCGTCGTAGCCGAGGAACGCGATCAGTCCCGCCATGGAGATGAAGGAAGCCGCGGACATCCAGTCGGCCGCCGTGGCCATGCCGTTCGCCACCGGGTGCACGTTCTTCGCGGCGACGTAGAACTCGCCGGTGGTGCGCGCCTGGGAGAGGAATGCGATGGCGATGTAGAGTACGAAAGAGCCGCCGACGACGATGTAGGTGAGGGTCTGGAGATCCAAGCTCAGTCCTCGTCCACGCCGTGGCGCGCGTCGAGGACCGACATGCGCCACGCGTAGAAGAAGATCAGCCCGACGAAGACGTACATGCTTCCCTGCTGGGCGAACCAGAAGCCGAGCCGGAAGCCGCCGATTTCGATCCGGTTGAGGAAGTCCACGAGCAGGATCCCGAAGCCGAAGGACACCGCGAACCAGATCACGAGGCAGAAGCCGACGAGCCGCAGGTTGTCCTGCCAGTAGGTTCGCTGCTTCATCCGCGTTCCTCGTTGGGGGAAGCCGCCGGGAGGGTGGCGGATCCCGCTGTGGACTAGGCAGCCGAAACAGAGGGGCGGATCGCCTCGACCGCGTCCTCGATGGCGGTTCCCCGGAAGAAAGCCGGATTCGTGCCGGTCCAGAGCGAGACCGGGAAGCCAAAGACGAAATCACGGAAGTCCTCTTCGGTGAGCAGGCCCTTGTCGACGAGTTCGTAGGCCTCGGGCAGAACCTCCTCCATGTCGGGCACGTCCCAGTGGCCGATGTCGGAGCTGAAGACCGCCTTGATCCGCGCGCCGCGCGGGTTCAGGTGTTTCTGGAAGGCGATGGCGTTGAGCGGGTCGTCGGCCTCGCAGCCGAAGTGGAAGCGCGCGGTGAAGACGTCGCGGAGGTCGTCGGGTCCCTCGATTTCGCAGCGCGCGAACTCGTCGAGTGCCGTGCGGTCCTCCTCGGGATCCGACAGCAGCGCCAGGCTCTCGTCGATGCGCTCGAGCCGCTCGCGGAAGGCAGCGGGCGCGTACTCGCCGAAGAGCGCCTCGAGTTTGCCACGGTCGAGCTTTGCCGGATCGTAGTGGCCGATGTGGTCGCGGTTGCGCTTTTCCCAGTGGCCGAGGATGTCGGCGTAGAGGCTGCACGCCCAGGCCACGCCGCCCTCGAGGAACGCGAAACGCAGCTTGGGAAAACGCCACGGCACGCCGGAGAGGAAGAGCGCCCGGGCGGCGCCCTCGCCGGCCGCGGCGAAGTTCCCGACGTGGTTGTAGACGTAGTTCGAGATGGAGCTGCGCGACCCCCAGCCGCTGCCGGTCGAGTGAAAGGTGGGCGAGACGCCGAGTTCCTCGCAGCGCTTCCAGACCGGGTCGTAGTCGTGCGGACTGTCGAAGCCGAAGAAGTCGAGCCAGCGCGCGCCGCGCGGCAGCTCCTCGCCCTGGTAGGGGCGCGACGCGTAGGCGGCCATCATCACGACCTTGAGTCCGAGCGTACCGACCGCGTGGTCGAGTTCCTCGATGGCCTCTTCGGGCGTGTGCATCGGGATGCACGCGGCCGCGGTGAGTCGGTCCGAATACTCGCCGTAACACTCGGCCGCGTACTGGTTGAAGGCGCGGCAGGTCGATCGGCGCAGCGCCTCGTCGTCGAGGTGGGTCGGGATCAGGCCGTAGGTCGGGTAGAGCACGGCGAAGTCGATGCCGAGCGCCTCGATCCGCTCGTGGAGGAGCCGAGGCAGCATGGCGGTGGCGCGGTCCAGGGTGTTGCGCGTCGGGAGCCCCCACCAGGGCATGCGGGTCATGTTGAGCTGTCGCCGGGTGGTGGCGTCGATCCGGCGGCCGAGTGCCGAGGCCTGCTCGAACTGTTCGAAGCCGCTGACGGCGCCCGTCCCCGCGATCTCGCGCAGGTAATCCTTTACCAGGGGCAGGAACTCGACGTGGTGGCCGTCGGAGTCGATCACCGGGTGGTCGATGCGGGCGCGGACCGTCTCGAGCGTCGTCACGACTCCTCCGGAACTTCGGGGGTGGGCTGTTCGTAGATGGGGATCTCGTCGGGCAGTCCCCCGAGCGAGACGGCGATCTTCGAGAAACCCATGAACAAGCCGATGCCTGCGGTGAGTTCGACGATCTGCGCCGGAGTGAAGTGGGCGAGCAACTGCTCCCGCAGGGCCTCGTGGCGCCCGGCCGGATCGGCGAGGAAGGCGTCGACCCAGGCGAGGACCGTCTTGTGGCGCGGCGCGAGGTCGCTCGCGTCATAGCCGTCGCGGATCTCGTCGACGATCTCCTCGGTGAGACCCTCGGCCCGCGCCCCGGCGAATCGGGTCGCCTTGCAGATGGGGCAGTTCACCGTGCGCGCGTTGCGGATGCGTGCCACTTCCTTGGTGAACTGGTCGACCTCGCCGTGGCTCCAGAGCGTTCCATAGAGGCGCGTGAACGCGTGCAGCAGCTCGGGCTGGTGGGCCAGGACGCTGCCCTCGATGGGGTCGTTCGTGTCGACATCGGGGGGCGCGACGCGGGGAGCGATCATGCCGCCTCTGCGTTGGACGTGATGTCGAGGATCGCGCAGAAGCGGCTGAAGCCGTCGAAGATCGCCAGTGCCTCGACGAAGGCGACGGTGCCCGGCTCTCCGAGTGCCGCGATGACGGGCGCGGCGACGCCGTCCGAGATCTCGCCGGGGTCCAGCGCGAACTGCTCCGCGAAGCGCAGGCAGGCCGCCTCGGTGTCCGAGAACAGGTTCGTCTTCCACCAGGAGTCGAGGGCCGCGATCTTCGCCTCGTCGAGGCCGGCCTCCTGGGCCGCGGGGTTTCGCTCCGCCGGGCCGCAGGGGGCGCCGTTCATCCCGGCCAGCCGCAGCCGGCACAGTTCGAGCACCACCGGATCCACCCGCCCGTCTTTCCAGAGCAGAGCCTCGAACTGCTTCCAGGCCTCGAACAGGTTGGGCCGAAGGCCGAAGACCCGCTCGAAGGGGTCTTCGCCGGGCGCGGTCTCCGGGAGCCAGGTCAAGCCGATTTCCTCCGGGTCGTCATTCTACTCTCACGGTGAAGTGGCCGCGTCGTCCGCCGACCCCCTCAGGTGAGATCGACGCTTCCATCCGGCGCCAGCCGCAACCCGCGGCCGCAGAGTTCCTCGCGTGTTCCCCGTTCGGCGAGCGCGGGGCTCGATGCGAGCACCCGGGTCCCGTCCTCGAGGTCGCAGAGGAGCACGGCGCTCGCGGGCCTCCCGTCCTCGAAGAGCACCGTGTAGCCGGCGACGCGGCCCGGTCCCGCGCCCTTTTCGATGAGCGAGGCGGCCCCGGCGCTGCGCTCGACCGCCGCGGAGACGTCCTCGTAGGCGAAGGGCTGCGGCGGCGCGGCGCCCGACCAGAGGCCCACGCCCTGCTTGTTGAGGATCCCGCTCACGGCGTTCACCATGCCGACGCTCCCGGGATCGCCGCGGAGCACCTGCGCCATCTTTACCTGGGCCTGGAGCACGAAGTTGTTGAGCGGGCCGCCGGCGAACGCCATCCCGCCGGTCACGGTGAGCGCGCGGTCCTCCGGGATCCCCAGCTCGCGGCACTGGACGCGAACCGCCGAGGGAAAGCAGCTGTAGAGTTCGAAGTGGTCGATCTCGTCGGCCGTGCGCCCCGCGCGCGCGTAGGCGTGCGCTCCCGCTGCCGCAAAGCCATTGGACCGGTGCAGTTCCCGCCGCTGGGACAGCGGTTGCATGAAGTTCGACTCCACGACCGTCCACGGGAAGATCCAGCGCTCCTCGGGGATGCCCGCTGCGCGCGCGGTCGCAACTGAGGTGAAGACGAGACCGGCGGCCTGGTCGACGTTCCACTGCGAGTTGTGCCGCTTCGTGTACGGAAAGGCCAGCATGTGGTTTCCGTTCGCCGTGGAACGGATTTCGTCTGCTGGGACTTCCTCCGGGCGCCACGCGTCCGGGTTTCCGGCGGCGGCGCGGCTCATCCGCGACCAGAGCTGGGCCACGGTGTCCGCGTGGGTGTCGAGGTCTTCGCCGTCCGCGTGGCGCAGCGCGTTCTCGATCACGGAGAACTGGGTCACCGGCATCTGCAGACCGTGGTGGAGTTCGAACGGGTGCACGATTTCTGCCATCGGAGCGAGCACCGTGTCCGGCTGGCTGCGCTGTTGCGAAGTCGGCGCAAGGGTGCCGGCGATCTGCGCGCGCAGCGCGCGGTACTTGGCTTCACCGCCGGCCACCAGCACCACGTCAGCGCGGCCCTCCGCGATGCGGCGTGCCGCGCGTCCGAAGAGCGTGGTCTGCAGCATCCCGAGCTGGACCAGCGTCGAGTGCGCGCCCACGGCGCCCAGACGCTCCGCCAGTGCGCGGGCCGGGTCGTCGTATTGCCAGAAGCCCTGCGGTACCAGGATCTCTCCGGCGCGCGCCAGAAGCCCGGGATCCCCGGCATCCTCGCCCGCCCTCCGCAGCGCGCGCTCCATCAGGTCGAGGGCCTCGCCGGCTACCGTGGCGTCCGCTTCGCGCTGCTGGACGGCGGCGGCGCCGACCAGTACCGGGGTATTGGAATCGAGGGGCATGGGGCCTTTCCCGCGGCCCGGGTCACGAGGCCCGCCGCGTTCGTGCGCATGATCGACTGCGCTTCGTCCGGGGACAAGTCCCCCGGTGCGCGGGCGCGCGTCGGGGTTCGGAAAGGCGCGCGAGCCGCCCGGTTACGCCCCCCGGGCTTCCGGGAGCCCGGCCTGCTCGATGGCGATGCCGCGCGTTTCGGGCAGCAGGTAGAGCACGAGCGGAATCGCGACCAGGTTCGAGAGGCCCAGGAGCGTGACGGCGTCGCCCGTCGATCCCAGGGCTGCCGCGGTGGCGCCGGTGACGCTTGGGCCGATCACGAGGCCCCAGCGCCCGAGCAGGTTGTGGGAGAGGGCGTTCGCATTCGCGCGCACCTCGGTCGGGAAGAGTTCCGCGGTGATGGTGTTCGCGATGGGCCACACGCCCTGGACCATCTGGAGCGCGACCCAGGAGCCGGCGATGACGCCCCAGCTGGTGGCCTGGTAGCACACGAGCGATACGACACTGCCGAGTGCGAGAAAGCTCGCAGCGGCGATGCGGCGCCCGACGAGATCCATCAGCCGGCCGCCGGCCACGTAGCCCAGGAAGGCAAACGGAACCGCGGCCGGAACCACGATCTGCAGGTCCGCGGCCGTCCAGCCGCGCTCGTTGAAGACGTAGTAGGTGAAAAAGAACATGGTGCACGCGCTGAAGAAGTTCACCGTGAACCAGAGCAGGGTGATACCCAGGAATCGCCGCCGCAGGCCCGGGCCCAGCAGCACGCGGGCCTGGGCTGCGATCGAAGCGGCGACCGCGCCGCGCCGTGCAATGAAGGCGGGCGGCTCCCGCAACACGCGCCAGAAGAGCGGCAGAAGGAGAATCGGAAGCGCGCCGAGCAGGAAGAGACCGCGCCAGCCCGCCGCGCTCGCTTCGAAGGGCGCCAGGAAGACCGCCGGTAGCGCCGCGCCCACGCTCGCGAAGGCCCCGAGCAGCCCGTTCGCCCGGCCCCGCAGACGCGCGGGGAGTTCTTCGCTCAGGATCACGTAGGCCAGCGCGAGCTGCGTCACCATGAGCATGCGGGCGCCGAACTGGAGCAGCGCGAACTCGAAGAGGCTGCGCGAGAAGAAGGTGGCGAGGGTGAGCACGGCGTAGCCGCCGAGCGAAACGAGCAGGAGCGGGCGTCGGCCGAAGCGGTCGGCCAGCCGTATCACCGCGAAGGCCGCCACCGTGCCCAGGCTCAGCGCCGAGAGCGTGTTTCCGAGCACCCCGGGCCCGACGCCGAACTCGCTTCCGAGCTGGGGAAGCAGCAGGCTCGCGAGCTTCGTGTCGAAGCCCTCGAAGCTCGTCGCGCCGCAGAGCAGCACGAAGAGGAGCTTCTGGTAGCGGCCGAGCTTTGCGGACACGTCGCGCATTCTCGCTCAGCAGAGGGCATACTGGTCGTTCCGCAGCGGAGAAAAAGAAGACGGGCTCTCCTGTCGCACGGCGCGACCGGTGAGAACCCGTGTTTCCAGCCCGGGTGGAGGGCGACCGATGATTCGTACCCTCGCCCTGATCGTCCGGCGGCCGGACGTGTCGCGGCAAGAGTTTCGCGACCACTACGAGGACGTCCACGCGCCGCTCGCGCTCCCCTTCATGAAGGGGCTGAAGCATTATCTCCGCAACCACGTCGCCGAGGCGCTCAACGGGGTCGAGCCGGGCTTCGACGTGATGACGGAGTTCGGCTATGCGGGCGCCGAGGACGTGGAGCACATCGTCGGCATTCTGGAGTCTCCCGAGGGAGAGCCCATCCGCCGCGACGAACTCACGTTCATGGACACGCAGCGCAACACTTTCTTTGCGATCGGTGATCCGGTGGTCGTCGCGGGCGGCGAGCAGGTGCTGGGCGGCGCGGTGAAGGTCGCCGCCCTGGCGAAGACCGCCGCGGAAGGGGCCTTCGCGCCGTTGCTCGCGGCCGGTCCGTTGCGCGCGGTGACCCACGCGGTGCTCGGCGGACCCCACGGCGAGCCGCCCTGGGACGAGGTGGCCTTCTTCTGGTACTCCCCCGACGCTCTCGAGGACGAGCGACTGCGCGCGTGGGCGCCCGACGCGACGCGCGCTGCCCTGCTGCGCGTCGAGGCGTGCCAGACCCCGCTCTAGTCCGCGCTCATCCGCTCGACGAGTCCGCGCCGCACCGCATCGACTTCGACCAATGGCTCGGTCCGAAAGTGCGCGACCTCTTTGGCGTCGAAGGGGCGAAAGCGAAGGGCGACTTCGGCGGGGCCGAAGGCGCGGATCATCCAGTTGAGGACCGCCGCGAGGGCCGCGTCGTCCAGCGCCGCCTGGCTGCTGCCCGGAACCCGCACGAGGTAGGCGCGGCCGCCGTCCACGCCGACGAAGCGCCCGATTCCGTCGCGGAGGTCGGGCACTCCCGTTGCTCCCGCGCCGTCGGGCAGGTGGCACCCCTGGCATTCGAGCATGTAGTCGACGGCGGGGTCTCTGGCGCTCGCCGGGGCCGACAGGGCCAGCGCGAGCGCCAGGCCGAGACCGGGTCCGCCGCGCCTCATTCTTTCTCGGTCGCGACGCCCACCACGATGGCCACCGTCGAGTTGTAGACGATTCCCGCGCGCCCCATGCACCAGTCGATGTCGTTGCTCCGGCTCGGAGTGTATACCGGCCGGTCCCCCTCGTGACGCATGCAGATGCAGTTGCCGCAGATGTCCTTGCCGCAGCAGTCGTTGTAGGAGATGACGTAGTCGCGTCCGTCCGCGGTGTTTCGGCACGTGCCGAGCCAGGTTACTGGCGACATCTCGGTTCCCGGCGGGCACGACCGGTGCGAGCCACCGCAGCAGGCGGCGAGAAAGCCGTCCATGGCGCAGTAGCGCCAGTAGCCGCAGCGCTGGGGGTCGCCGAGTTCCGAGGCCCGGCTCGGCTCACCGGGCGCCGGGTCCCGCGCCGCCGCCCCGGCGCGGGCCACCGGTAGCAGTGGCAACGCCGCGCCACCGAGCAGCGCCGTGCCGAGCCGCCCGAGGAAGCCGCGGCGCGACGTGCGCCGTGCGAGGGCGCGCGCCGCATCGCTGAAGATCCCGTCGATCGGCTTCATGCGTCTTCTCCCGCCGCGCGTCGGCGTTCGACGAACTCCTGCACGCTTCCGACACCCCGGCGCTCGGCTTCGAAGAGGCTCTCCAGGTGCTCGCGCGTGTTGACGAGCCCCTTCGCCACGACGATTCCCCCGGCGTCGAGGAGCGCAGCGTAGGGCAGTGCGCCCACCTGCCACGCCAGGCCGAGCGGCGTGGAGAGTACGTAGCGCTCGCGGTCGAGGGTCTCGGTGCGGACGAAGGCTTCGTGCTCCTCGCGCGGGCCGTCGCTGGCGAGAACGAGCCGCAGCGGCTGTCGCTCGGCAGCGACGAGCGAACGAACGGCCGGAAGGAGTGATTTGCAGACCGGGCAAGCCGGAGAGACGAAGAGGAGCAGCGTGCGCCGCCCGTCGGTATTGCTTCCGCCGATGCGGGTCGGCCGCGCGTTCCAGTCCGCGACTTCGAGCACCGGGGCCGCCTCGCCGACGGCGGGCCCGCCGCGCGAGACGAGGGCGCCGGCCGGGGCCACGCGCTCGTGCAGCACGCCGATCTGTCGCAAGAGGGCCAGCACCAGCAGGCCCAGCGCAACGACCGCGACCCACAGAAGAAGGTTCGAGACGAGGAGAGCCTGCGTCACGGCGTGCCCCGCAGGGTGCGCACGCGGCTGGCGTTCGCGAGCGCGACGTCGGACGCGACGTAGACGAGTACCAGCAGCGCGACCCCGCCCACTCCGGTGACGGCATCGACCCAGACGAGCGGCCGGGGCGCCACCGGGCCCGCGGCGAGCAGCGCCGCCAGCACGAGCAGGCCGTTGCGTGCGACGAGCCCCTCGTGGAGCGTCTGTGCGCCTGCCGGTCCCGCGCAGCCACAGGACACGTGGCGCCTCCCGCGGGCGAGGTTCAGCGCGATCGCTCCCGCGTACGCCGAGAGCAGGGCCGCGGCTGCCAGCGCCGGAGCGGGTCCCGTCGCGGGAACCAGCAGGCCCGCCCCCACGACGAATTCGATTCCGATCAGCGCCAGTGCCGCCGCGGGCACGAGGCGTGCCGGCAGCAGCCGGTAGTCGGCGAGCACGGCTCGGAAGCCCCGGGCGTCGCGCAGCTTGTGGACGGCCGCAGCCAGCAGCAACAGCGCGAGCGCGGCGCGCAGCACCGCGTGCACGACCGGGTCGACCGCGAACGCCGCCATTACTCTTTGGCCCGCATGCCGTTCCACGGTGCTTGGAGCGCGACGGTGGAGAAGTTGCCCGAGATCACCCGGCGCAGGAGTTCCCCCGAGAGCGCGTCGTAGACCCCGAGCGACCCGCTGTAGTCTGCAGCCGTCACGAGCAGGGGCCGGTCGTCCGGGGTGACCGCGATCTCCCCGACGCCGATATAGGGGGTGAGCGCGTCGACCAGCCAGCCGTACAGCCCGTCGAACGGCCAGAACCAGTCCCCGCCGAAGGCGAGCGGCACGCCCATGATCGTGAGGCCCGGACCGCGCAGCTCGATCCGCTGCACTCGCTCGTGCGACGCGAGATCGTGGACCCAGACCTCCGTTCCGGCCTGCTTGTGCGTGTCGGCCCCGCCGCGGTGCATCAGCGAATAGAGCCGGCCCGTGGGCTCGTGGATCGCCAGGTGCTGCATGCCCCCGATCCGCCACGACTCCTCGGGGTCCGCGCCGTCGAGCAGCGACCACGGCGTCTCGAAATCGGGCTCTTCGCCCGAGAAGTCGACGCGGTGGACCTTGCCCTCGAAGGACACGAACACCCAGCTGTCGCCCCAGCGCACCGCCTTTTCGGTCACCGGGTCGGTGATCGGGTCGAAGAAGGGCGCGGTGCGGCGCTTCGAAACGGGGCGGCCGGCGTCGTCGAGGGTGACGAGCAGGAGCGCGCCGTCGCCGCAGAGCATGGCGAAGCGCCGGGGTCCAGCGGCGTACACCAGCGCGCAGCCCGGCGTCGCAATCTCGCTCCTGAAGCGGCGTCGCTCCACGTCTACGATGCTGAGGGACGTGGCGGGGGTCATGTTGAAGAGCGCCAGGAAGCGGTCGTCGTCCGAGAGTGCCGTGTTGGCCGACGGCAACACGCTGCTCGCCCGTTTCGGCGGCACCACCACTTCGCCGGTGGGCGCCAGCGTGCGCGCGTCGTAGAAGGTCACCACGTCGGTGCGCACGCCGCGGCTCCCGCGCGAGTAATGGGTTTCCGGCAGGTAGACCTCGGGCCGGCTGCGCGGGAAGACGCCCGTCGTGATGCCCCAGCCGCCGTTGATCATGCCCAGCATCTCGCCGCGGTCGAGATCGACGAGCGCAATGCGCCGCAGGAGCGGGTCGGAGGCCCAGGCCCAGTGGGGGCCGAGGGTCGCCGGAAGGATCTCGACGCGTCCGATGGGCTCGGCCGGTAGCTGGGCGGACGACGCTCCGGCGAGCGCGAAAACACCAGCAACCACGAGCGCCTCGGCGCGGCCCGGGCGGGTTTTCATGCCGGGATTGTAACCCGCGCCGGAGAGACGTTTTGGATTTCAGTGCACCGCGCCGCTGCGGCGCAGCACGTCGATCTCCGCGGCGTCGAGCCCGATCTCGGTGAGGATCTCCTCGGTGTGTTCGCCCATTCGCGGGGCGTGGCGGCGCAGCGTCGCCGGGGTGCGCCCGTAGCGTACGGGGTGGCGCAGGTAGCGCGTGACTGCCCCGAAGCGAGAGTCCTCGACCTCGGGGGCCGTCTCGTTGTGGGCGACCTGCGGGTCGGCGAGAAAATCCTCCACGTCGTAGGCTGGCGCGAACGGCGCGCCGTGCTCGCGAGCGCGGTCGATCAACTCCCGCGTCGGCCACTTGCGGAGTTCCACCTCCAGGAGTTCGGCGAACTCCCGGTAGTGGACGAAGCGCGAGGCCATGCTCGAAAAGCGTTCGTCCCGGGCGAGCGCGTCGAGGCCGAGTGCCTCGCAGAGCCCCTGGAACTGCGAGTCCTGGAGCACGATTCCCACCACGTGGCCGTCGGCGGTCTCGAAGGTCCGGAAGACGTCGCCCGCGCCGGGCGCATCACTCGTGAGCTCGGGGTAGCTGCGGGACATCATCGCGTCGGGCAGGTTGAACGAGGCGAAGGCGTCGAGCATGGGGACCTGCACGTGCTGGCCGCGGCCGTCGCGCTCTCGGGCGAGCAGGGCGGCGAGGATCCCGGACAGGGCAATGAGTCCGGACGACTTGTCCGCCACGCTGCTCAGGACGAGCCGCGGCGGGCCGTCGCCGCCCTGGGTGGGCATCATGCCGCCGAGTGCCTGGATCACGTGGTCGTAGGCCGGAAGCGCCGCGTAGGGACCGTCTGGCCCGAAACCGTTGATCGAGACGTAGACGAGCCGGGGATTGTGCGCGGAAAGCGGTTCCCAGCCGAGACCGAGACGCTGCGCCACTCCGGGGCGGAAGTTTTCGACGAGCACGTCCGCACGCTCGGCGAGACGCCCGGCGACGGCGCGTCCCTCCTGCTGGGCAAGATCGAGCACGATGCTGCGCTTGTTGCGGTTGAACTGGGACAGGAAGCCGGAAAACCCGGGCTCGCGAAACGGTGCGCCCGAATGGCGGCAGGGGTCTCCGGTCGGCGGCTCCACCTTGACCACGTCTGCGCCGAGGTCTCCGAGCGCCTGGGTGCAGATCGGGCCCGAGATCACAGTGGAGAAGTCGAGGACCCGGATCCCCGCGCAGGGCCCGGGGGCGGTGGTCTGAGCGCGATCGGCCACGAGCTGTGGTTTACGCCTCGGCGCGCGTCCGGGTCAAGGGGCCCACCGTCGGACCGCCGAAACTTCCACTCGTTCATCCGGTCGTTTGCGAGCGCGAAACCGGGTGAGTGAGCCGACCTCTCCATATGGTCTAGAATGGTGCCCCGACGGAGGCGTCCGTGCTCGATGGTCTACAACAGCTGATCGATCTCCAGAAGATCGACAACGAGCTCGAGGCCGCAGAAGCGGAACGCACGGGTCTGCCCGAACGGCGGGACCGGCTCGCGACAGAGCGGCAGACCGCCGAGGCGCGGGTCACCGCCGCCGGCGAGGCGGTGCAGGCCGGCGAGATGGCGCAGCGTGCGGTGGAAGACGAACTCGC
>Ga0310342_100000297_pt1 | contig 26744 bp, 15 predicted proteins | sample S15DNA20500_MG_FD_206155 | JGI IMG/M metagenome (GOLD analysis project Ga0310342, IMG submission 206155) | Marine microbial communities from station ALOHA, North Pacific Subtropical Gyre - S1503-DNA-20-500_MG | ecosystem: Environmental > Aquatic > Marine > Oceanic | place: Pacific Ocean: North... | reverse complement strand
CAGGACGTAATCGATCTCAGATCACAGTTCGACTCACTGGTCGCTGGCACGAACGTGCTGGCAATTCAGGGTTTAAATTTCTCTGAGAACGACACTGATTTTCTTACACGACCCCAGCTTTCAGGTCACCTTAAAGAATCTGTCGTGCTCGGCCCCAAACTGGTCATCAACGAGGTGGCACCCGGAGATGGAAGTCCCTTTTGGATAGAGATCGCAAACCTCGGTGGCACGGATGTTAACCTGAACGGCCATGCGGTCGTAGCCACTGGCAACTCCGGAGGACAGTTCACTTTTGGAACCGAATTACTTCCGGCCGGCAGTTTTCGAAACATCACGTCTGCCGAGCTTGGATTCTCTGCAACCGATGACAGCAAGCTCTTCCTCTACAAAACAAATCAAACCGAACTGGTAGATGCCCAACTGGTCGACAACGTGGTGCGGGGCCGATCTGCGCAACACAACCAACGGTGGTTGTTTCCCAACGCAACCACTCCTGGCGCCATGAATACCTTCGATTTCGAAGACGCCATCGTCATCAATGAAATCATGTACCATCATCAACCAGACACCGGGCCACCGTTTGTGAAGATTCCTGAAGAGTGGGTCGAACTCTACAATCGCAATTCGAGCGGATCGATTGACTTGACCGGTTGGAGTATTGATGGCATTGACTACGATTTCCCGGCGGGAACTTTGCTGGCTGCTGGACAATATCTCGTTGTCTCAAACAATGCCAGCCAACTGGCCAAAAAATTCCCTGCGGCGGCTGGGCAAATCATCGGCGATTTCAGTGGACGGTTGTCAAATAAAAGCGAAGCCATTCGTCTTGTGGACGCTCGAGGAAATCCGGTCGACGAAGTCCACTATTTCGATGGCGGACGCTGGCCAGAATTTGCGGATGGAGGTGGTTCCAGCCTCGAGTTACGAAATCCTAATGCCGACAACTCAAAATCTGAAAGTTGGGCAGCGAGTGACGAGTCCAGCAAGTCCAGCTGGCAAACGTTTACCATTCGCCAAACAGCTTCGGCAGATACAGGACCCATAAAATGGCACGAATTGGATGTTGGTCTGCTCGATGCGGGACAGATTTTAATCGATGATGTGAGCGTGCTGAAAAATCCAGGTGGTGCCACACAACAACTTATTCAAAACGGTTCGTTTGAATCGGATGTCATTGGCGGTGAAGCCGCCAAGTGGAGATTTGTCGGCAACCATCACGGCACGGTGATTGTGGATCCAACGGATCCCAGTAACCATGTCGTAAAACTGGTTACCACCGGACCAACTTCAAGTCTGCACAATCATGGGGAAACAACTTTCATCGGTAATGCCCCGGTGATCAATGGAGTTGAATACGAAATCTCATTTCGAGCCAAGTGGTTGCGTGGCTCCAATCAGTTCAATACACGATTTTATGTCACGCGCGTGGGTGAGACCTCGCTGCTAGACGTGGCGCACGACAACGGCACGCCAGGGGCAATCAATTCCTCGTGGGAAACCAATACCGGCCCCACCTACACCGACTTTGGTCATCACCCCGTATTGCCCGCCAATCAGCAAGACACAACCGTGACGGTAATCGCTGATGATCCGGATGGAGTAGCCGCAATGATGCTGAAATGGAGTATCGATGGCGGTTCCCTCAATAACACAACCATGACTTCCTTGGGCAACGGTTTCTATACCGGTACCATTCCCGGACAACCCCCATCAACCATCATACAATTTTACGTCGCAGGCCAAGACACTCTGGGAGCCATCTCGACGTTTCCAGCCGACGGAGCAGAATCACGAGCCCTGTATGTTGTTGACGACGGACAAACGACCTCTCAACCAATTGATTCGATACGAATCGTGATGCTTACGGAAGAACATGACGAACTGTTTGTCGCCAGCAACCTGATGAATAACGAATTGGCAGGAGCTACCATCATCCACAATGGCGATGAAGTCTTTTACGACATCGGCGTACGGCGCAAAGGCAGCATTTCAGGTCGTCAATTCCCTGATTCCTCTGTCAGTTATAAGATTCGATTTCATCCCGATCAACAATTTCGTGGCGTCCATGAGACCATCGCTCTGGATGGTTCCGGGTCACACGAAATTCTAATGACACATGCTATCAACCATGTAGGAAATGGTCTCAGTCTGTATCACGACGTGGCCCACATGATCGCGCCACGCAATCCAAACCCTCACGTTATTTTGCAGCTTGCTCGCTATGATGAGGTATTTCTTGACGAGCAATTTGTCAACGGCAGCGATGGTACAAATTTCGAATTTGAGACAATCATGTATGAATCGCGAACCGTTGATGGCAATCCGGAAAGTCTGAAAACGCCTATACCGCTTGTTGGTGGAATCGGAACCGATCTCAAGGACCTGGGTGACAGCAAAGAAAACTATCGCTGGAATTTCCAAATCAAAAACAATCGAGCTCGCGACGACTACAGCAGAATCATCGAACTGGGAAAGGCTTTCGACCTAAACGGGGAAGAACTGGAGAATGCTGTACAACCACTGATGGATGTGGACCAATGGATGCGAAGTTTCGCGATGCTCTCGCTGGGTGGTTGCTGGGACGTTTACACAGTGAGACTTCCCCATAACGTACGCCTCTACGTCCGCCCTGATGACCAAAAAGTTCTCGTGTTCCCGTGGGACATGGACTCCGCCTTTTCGAGTGGTACTGGCGCACCCCTGTTTGGCACTGGCTGGAATCTATCAAAGGTCATCGACTTACCAGCAAATAAGCGACGGTACTTTGGTCACTTATTGGACATGGCTGATACAACGTTTAACGGGAATTATATGAATTCCTGGGGCAGCCATTATGAAACTCTGTTCAATAAAAACTTTAGCCAACACGTCTCGTTTTTCCAAAGCCGCTCCGCTTCGGTGACCTCTCAAATTCAGAGTCAAGCACCTCAAGTGGCTTTTGCGATTACCTCTTCCAACCCACTCAACGCCGGCACCGCCCAAACCGCCAGCATCATGGGCACCGGCTGGGTAGATATCGATCACATCCGATTGGCTGGTAGCAATCAACCTCTCGAGGTCACCTGGAGCAAGGGAAATGGATCGCGTTACGCCAACACCTGGAACGTGACGGTGCCAGTAGATGTCTCCACGACATCTTTCACCTTTGAAGCGTATGGTTATCAGGGAAATCTTATCGGTACCGATTCCATTGATGTTTCCAGTCTGGCTACCAATGACATCGTTGGATCGTTAAGAATTTCTGAGATCAACTATCATCCCTCCGCTCCAACAGCGTCAGAAATCACAGCCGGTTTTGATGATGATGACGATTTCGAATTCCTCGAATTGGTCAATGTTGGCTCGTCGTCAATCTCGTTAGCCGGCAGCGCATTGACCGACGGTGTATCCTTCGTATTTCCTTACGAATCCACTCCGGTTGAAACCTATTTTCTAACACCGGGCAGTACTGCCCGGACACTGATTCCCACCCAAGCAAGTGAACTGACCTTCCAGGACATTGCCTGGAATCAGGCCGATTTTGATGACGTACTTGCGCCCGGTTGGTTCAGCACATCCAATGGTGTTGGTTTTGACACCGTTGGTGGCTCGGACGTCAACCCGCTGATGGGTCCCAACGGCGACATCGCAAGTGCCATGCACAACGTGAATGCCTCAGGCTTTGTCCGTTTCCCGTTCCAAGTCACGAATCCAGCCGGCCTCAATCGCCTCAATCTGGAACTCGATTACAACGACGGTTATATCGCTTATCTCAACGGTGTTGAGATTGCTCGACAACATGCACCAACGGGAAATCCCACCTTTGATGCGACTGCGGTCGGCTCGACAGAGTTCTTGATTAACCAATACAACTCTTCACTACCTAACGGTGGCGGTTCGACAAACATCACGACAACCTACAGTTCAGCCTTGGTACCTCCAACTTACGACGTTGACAAAATCGTCGATGGTAATTTTGCCGGACAGAGTCCCGGCCAGGGGCAAGTTGGCGGTGAACTGCAAGCCAGCGGATTTTATGGACACACAACCGACCCAGATCCTCATATGTGGATCACCAGCGGCAGCAGTCCGATCAACCAGCAATACGCCAGTTTCAGTTTTCATGACAAGTCACAATCGTTGGATTCGATGCGAATCTGGAACTATAACGAAATCACACCACCTACGGGGGCAATCCAAACGAATCGAGGAGTACGAGACATGTGGGTCTGGTACTCCAATGACACCACTCTTCCGGCAATCACGCCTGGCGCCACCACCGCCCACCCGGGTGCTGGCTGGACCCTATTTCAGGGACCTGGCACGGGTGGACGAATCGGGCTCGGCAAAGCCTCCGCATCCGGCACCTATGACGGTCAAACGGTTGACCTGGAAAATTTAACTGCACGACATGTGCTGTTCATGATTGACAGCAATCATGGTGACAATCATTACGTGGGCTTAAGCGAAGTGCAGTTCAGGCGAAGTGATAACGAGTCGTTAATCGCTCCAGGAACAGGACATGGCACGATCGATCTGATGCCCTATCTTGGCTCATTAGTCATGGGCAAAAACGTATTGGCCATTCAGGGTCTCAATATCACGGCGGACGATTCCGACTTCCTCCTCCGACCAATTTTAAACGGCCAGCAACTAGCAACCAACCAACTTCTGGCACCCGGGCAACGTACGTTGGTGGTGCGAAATCGAGACGCATTTCAAACCCGCTACGGTGGCGTACTGAACATTGCAGGTCAATATTCGGGAAAACTTGACAACGGCGGAGAGCGGCTACGATTGGAAACAATCGCTGGAGAAACCATCCTGGATTTCACCTATGGAGACAACCGCCCCTGGCCGGAGCGAGCCGATGGAGCCGGTGGCACGTTAGTGGCAGTGGATACAACGGGCACGAGTGCGGACCAATACGGAAAGCATTATCACTGGCGCGGCAGCACATTGTTCGCTGGCTCGCCCGGCACAGACAGCTCTGCGCCTGTAGGTGTGGTGATTAATGAAGTGCTGGCCCATACCGATCCACCAGTAACCCAATCAGATTCGATCGAGTTGCACAACATGACCGAAGCTGCCATTGAAATTACCGGCTGGCATTTGAGTGATTCTCTAAACAACTTGCAAAAGTATACGATTCCGGAAATGGTAATCCCGGCGGGCGGATATCTGGTGCTGGACGAAAACAACTTCAACCCAGATCCTGGTATGGATTCCAGTTTCGCGCTAAGCGGTGCACACGGCGATGACATCTGGCTGACTCTACCGAACGAATTTGGCAAGGTTGGATCATTCGTTGACGACGTCCATTTTTCAGCTTCACCCAATGGAGAATCGTTCGCCCGGGTTCCCAATGGAAGCGGAAGCCTGGCTCCGATGCAAAGCCTGACCCTAGGAACTGAAAACGGCGAAGTACGCGTCGGTCCGTTGGTCATCAGCGAGCTCAACTACAATCCAGCACAGCCCAGTACCGCTGCCTTGGCGTTGGATCCAACCATCACAGCTGACAACCTGGAATTTGTCGAGCTTTATAACCCAACGGGCATTCCCATCGATCTTACCGAGTGGCGGATTCGCGGGGCAATCAGCTATGACTTTGCAACAGGCACTCTTCTGGATGTCGACGAGGTACTGGTGATTACCAGTTTCAACCCGAATGACCCAAGTAATTCTGCCAGGTTGGCTGCTTTCCGTGCCCACTATGACATGGATTCCCATGTCAAGCTGGCAGGTGGATACCAGATGCAACTCAACGACAGCTTCGAACGGGTGGAACTTCAACGCCCAGATACGTCACCGCTGGACGAGCCGACGGTAACACCACGACTGCAGGAAGACGAAATCCTCTACGACGATCTGCCTCCATGGCCAATTTCGGCTGACGGTGCCGGCCACACGTTGCACCGCACCAATCCCCTGGACTGGGGAAGTCACGCCTCAAGCTGGACAGGTGGATCACCAGGTCCCGGCAAAATTGATCGGCGTGGTGACACGGACCTGGACGGCGATGTCGATACGGGAGATCTGACCACGGCAATCATTAACTTCACCAGCGCGGGGGCACTCGGGAAAACCTGGAGCCAGGGTGACACCGACGGGGATGGAGACGTCGATACGACTGACCTGACCACAGCGATCATTAACTTTACGGGCGCTCAGGCTACCCTGTCGGTGTTAGCAAGCAAAGGATTCGCGAGTGTGGAAATTGCCACGCTCAGCCAAAGCGGCCTCTGGCAGGCTACAATCTCGGATCGTGACCGGATCTTCACCAATGGCTACCAGGGCTCGGAGCGCATCGGGAACAACATGGCCATGGGTAACCCAACGGTCAGCGACAACGGGATGTCTGCTGCCAAACGACTTTTTCATCAGCGCGCTTCATCAAACGATATGCCCTCCACCACGTCGTTGAAAAACCTTGATCAGGCATTTGAAAGTTTGGCTCTTTCGCCACCGGGCATAACAGACTGAGCTGGTCCCCTTTCGGCAAGGTATCCAAGGTGAAAGAGAAGCAACGGGGTTTAGTGCGGGTGGTACTGGGAGTCGTTCTTTTGTCTTCATTGCCGGTCTGCGCAGCCACTCCCGCGCCGGAGGGCTATCTTGATGCTTCCAAAATAACCCGGGCGCCTTTCGACCCTCACGACGCAACCGGTGCACTCAAGGCTGCGGTGAGTTCCGGTGCGCCAAAAATCTGGGTGCCCGACATGAGCGTGCCCTGGCTAATCGACACAGTCTGGCTGGCCTCCAACCAGGAGATCCTGCTTGAGGACGGTGCGGTGATCGAATCCAAACCCGGTAGTGGATTCTATACCGATGGCCAGCTCTTCAAGGGCGTTTCCTTGCAGAACGTTACGATCAAGGGTTACGGCGCGACGCTGAAAATGCGGCGTGACCTGTTCTCCAGCGGCAAACCTTATCAACCTAGTGAACACCGCCACGCGATTGTTCTGTATGCAAGCCAGAACGTGAAGATTCTCGGACTCACCATCAAGGATGCGGGCGGGGATGGCATCATGGTCGGCGGGTTGACCCACAGCTCTTACAACAAGGGCGTGCTGATCAAGGATGTTCTCATCACCAACGCCTATCGCAATGCCATCAGCATCATCAGCGCCGAGAATCTCACGATCGACAATGCCGTCCTCATCAACACCAGCGGAACCAGCCCGCAGGAGGGCCTGGACTTCGAACCCGACCACGAGCAACAGCGAATCGTGAATTTTGCTGTTCGCAACTGCATCATTATGAACAACAAACGTCTTGGTATTTGCTTCCCGGTCTCGGGTTTACTCACCGCCAGTCAGCGGGAACGGGGCCTGCCGATTTGTGGCGTGATCGAAAACTGCACGATCTACCACAATGGCTACCATGCGTGGGGTGGAGGCGTTGATAAAGAATGGGGTGATGGCTTGTTCATGAAGTGGCATCTCGACGGTGTCAGGGTGACCAACAATCTCTTTGTCGACAACGCGGGCGCTGGGTTCCTGGTCGACGGCTATGCGATTGATTACCTGCAGAAGGCCGATTTCTGTGCGTTCTGGGGCAACAAGCAGGGTAGCGCTGCAGGCCAGGCCGAGCTTGGCAAAGGTTGCGTCACAGACGCCAGACCGATCTTCGTATCGACCGATCCAACCAACCCGCACTTTATGCACTTGTCTCCGTGGACATCAAAGCAGATTACCCAAGGCTCGTCCACCGGCAGCTACATCGGTGCCCGACCGGTTGCGGCCAAAGCCAAGAAATAAGACACACCCAGCAGCGCATCAAACCGACATCCGCCGACAACGCAGTGATGGGGGTTATCATGTGCTTGTCAGCCCTGGGAAGCGGCTCATTTCAGGCTGCCATATCAGACCGTGACCGGATCTTCACCAAGGGCTACCAGAGCTCGGATCAGGTCGGGGACAACATGGCCATGGGTAACCCGACGGTCAACGACAACTGGATGTCTGCTGCCAACCAACTTTTTCATCGGCGCGCTTCATCAATCGACATGCTCTCCACCACGTCGTTGCAAAAGCTTGATCAGGTATTTGAAAGTCTGGCTCTTCCGCCACTTGGCATAACGGGCTGATCTGGCTTTCCAGGTAAAGAGCTTCAGACAAAATCGCTTCGAAACGCAGGCAACTTACAATTCCTTGACAAAAACATTGCGGAAGTAGAGCGGGTTGCCATGGTTCTGCAGCTCAATCATTTCGCTCGCATACATCGGTTGGTCCCGATCCCAGTAGTTCTCCAGAACAACATCATCCACAACCAGTTGACCATTCAACTTGACCGTTACCCGATCGCCCACCATCTTGATGTAGAATGTATTCCATTGGCCGATTGGATTGTCTGCGGTCACCAATGGATTGCTGGGATTCTTTTGATTGTTGTACAATCCTCCTGAGCCAATTTCACGCAACTTGGGATCCCAAATTTGCACCTGCGGAGAACTGCGGAGATAAATACCACTGTCACCCTCCTCGTGAATCTTCCAGTCCACGTACAATTCAAAATCGGCATATTTCTTTGCGGTGCACAGGTTCTTTCCCTTACCATCAAAGACAATGACTCCGTCCTGCACCGTCCAATGATTGCGCATCCGTTGGCTGGCTTTTTTTTGCTCCGCGGCCAGTTCCTCAGAGCTCATCTTGGCCCGCTGGGGAGGATCAGCGACAAATCCTTTCCAGCCCGATAAATCTTTGCCGTTAAACAGGGCGATGAATCCTGCGGGAGGAACATTCTGCTTTTCAGCATGAATTGACCCGGTCAGAACGGCAGACAGTAATATGACCGAACTAAGAAGCAGGATGCTGATCAAACGAAATCGCATGGTGTTCCCCTTTCATTGGGATGGGTCTTTGAACAAAGTCGGCGAGGGCAGGATCGTTGACAGCTTGTGAAACAACCCTCGGTTAAAATATGTACGATTCGGGGCAATCGGACAACTGGCTCAGGCTGGAGAAAGGAATCATAAGCCAATTTTTTTCATCGTTGCTGGCCTATTCTAGCTGGAGCCATCGTCCTCAAAGGTGGCGAGAGAGAAGATTCTATTGATAATCTGACTGCACCAGCAGGAAAATTGGGCAATTTACCGCCGGCAGCACGACCTTCCAATCGTTACTCGACTTGGCAATGCCCACGTGGGTATGACAGCTGCGGGTCACACTCTCTGGGATGGAAAAACTTGCTGCACCCAAGTGCGATCGGCGAAACTGTTCCAGGAAACAAGGACGGATTCGGCCAACTCGCTGGTCACTCGTCTGCATCACCGTGTAAGAGCTTGATCAATGCTAAATAACGTTGGTCACGTTTTTCGTAAGCCTGGCGAAGTGACTCGGCAGTGTACTGAAAAATACCGCTGCCAGTCTTCGCACCATGGTGTCCTTCGGCATCGAGACGTTCAAGTTTGGCAGGCACTTGGTGATCTCCCCGCATGTTGGGCACGAGGTTCCGGTAAGTCAGCACACTGATATCAATACCGGCGAAATCGTTGATTTGCAAAGGACCAACGGCCGCCAAACGCATTCCCATGCTACCGGATATCGCCTCGTCAATTTCTTCGGCCGATGCAACGCCCTGATCCAACAGGTCCCAAATCTCGCGATACATGGCCATCTGAACTCGATTGACCAGAAAACCGGGAATTTCCTTGTTGATCCGCACCGGCTTTTTTCCAATTTGCTTCAGCAGTTGTACCGTTGTGTTGGTCGTTTCAGCCGAAGTTTTTGCTCCTGGTACGACTTCGACAACGGGGATGATGTGCGGCGGATTGAACCAATGCGTGACGACGGCTCTTTCTGGGCAGGTCATTTGCGTCGCGGATTGAGTGATCGTAAAACTTGAACTGTTGCTGGCCAACAGTGTGTCGGGCGATACGAGTGACTCCAGCCTGGCAAATAAGGCCTGCTTGACTTCAAGCTGTTCGGCGATTGCCTCGGTGACAAATTCGACACCATCCACTGCCAGCGACTCACTTTCAAAAACCTCAAGTCGCCCCAGCGTTTCATCGATCACATCATTCCTGATGACTCCAGCTGTTTCCAATTGCAATAAATTACCACGTATCCGCTCTAAGACCTCGTCACGTGTACTCGCATCCTGGTCGTAACATCGGACATCGAACCCGGCCATTGCAAAACTCTGGGCAATGCCATGCCCCATGGTTCCTAAACCCAACACGCCGACAGTTTTAATCGATTTCAATTCCATGGATTTCAAGCGATGGTAATATTCTCATCCAGATAAACGTCCTGGATGCTGTGTAATAGTTTGACTCCATCTTTCAGGGGTCGTTGAAATGCCTTGCGTCCACTAATCAGACCAGCTCCACCAGCACGCCGATTGACAATGGCCGTGTAAACAGCTTCGGCCAGATCGGTCTCGCCTCCGGACGCCCCCCCCGAGTTAATCAAGCCCATTCGCCCCATGAAACAGTTCGCCACCTGATAACGGCAAAGATCGATGGGATGATCGGAACTCAATTGCTCATACATCAAAGAGGATGTTTTTCCAAATTGGATCGCCGTAAAACCACCGTTGTTTTCCGCTAACTTTTGCTTGATCAGATCGGCCTGGATTGTGACGCCCAAATGGTTTGCCTGGCCCGTGACATCGGCCGACACGTGATAATCCTGGTCAGCATCAAAAGCCGAATTGCGCAGATAACACCAAAGTACGGTTCCCATTCCTAATTCATGAGCTTGTTGAAATGCTTCAGCAGTCTCGACCAGCTGTCGATTCGACTCTGCTGAGCCAAAGTAAATCGTCGCACCAACCGCCGCGGCCCCCATATCGTGTGCCTGTTGTACGCTACCAAACATGACCTGATCGGACTGACTTGGATAAGTCAATAACTCGTTGTGGTTGATCTTCACAAGAAAAGGTATTTTGTGCGCATATTTTCGCGCAACAGCTCCCAGAACTCCAAACGTGGACGCAACGGCGTTACAACCACCATCGATGGCCAACTTCACGATATTTTCCGGGTCGAAATAGGCCGGGTTGGGCGCAAAGGATGCTCCGGCAGTATGTTCGATACCCTGGTCGACAGGCAGGATCGATAGGTAACCCGTGCCAGCCAGTCTCCCATGGTTAAAGATCCTCGCGAGGTTGCACAACACACGTGGATTGCGATCGCTTGGCAGGTAAATACGATCCACAATATCGTGACCCGGCAAATGAAGATCCTCCTTGGAGATTGTACGACATTGATGACCCAGCAGATCATCTGCCTTGTCTCCCAAGAGATCTTCGATCCAGTTGGACATATTTAATCCTTTCAACGAGGTTCGCCTTTTCAGCCACCTAGAATAGTCTGTTTTGCGTACAAGCTGGAAGTCCTGCACATCCAGAATCTTGTATCACCCGTGATAATCAACAACCGGACATTTTTGAAGGCCCCTTCACACCGAACCACTTGCTAATTCACGGTTGTTGAAACGGTCCTTGACTCTCATTTTCTCACTTGCAGCCGGATTTGGGTCGTCATTGGATAAAAATTGCCATTGCCACAACCTGGGTACACAGGCGGCCTATGCGGTTCATCGAAATTGCGAAAGGAAAACATTGCTTTCCCACATTTTTCGCTATCTTGACTGACCCTTCACTGAAAAAATTTAGTTTCCGTCTCCCCGATCGAGGTGATGGCCCGCCTATTGACCACATCAACAAAACGGTCCAGACGTTAATCCAGTATCCCCGCGTTCTGCATGGCTTGCCGAATTTTCTCAATTCCCGCCACATCACACGCCGGCGTTGGCGAGCGCGGGAATCCAACATCAAATCCAAGCAGGTCGAGTGCTGCCTTGAGCCCCGGCACACGACGGGAAAGAATCTGCCAATCCGCCTCCAAAATTTGAGCCTGCAACGATCGTGCCCCACTTAAATCCCCCTCCAACACCTTCTGGAAAATGTCATGGCATTTTTGTGGTGCTATGTTGCCAAACATCATACAAGCGCCGTTAAATCCATGTACGGCCCCCGCCAGCAACAATGCACCATTGCATGCCCAGAACCTCTTGTCCGAGGGAGCAAACTGACGGACGCGAGACTCGAACCGCATGTCCGACGAGGTGATGTAGCCATACGCGTTGTCAAGTGCTAGAAGTTCACCAATTAATTCGGCCGGGGCGCCAACGGCAGTCGGACTGCTGAGAAACATGCCAGGCGCCATTTGGTGAATGATCACAACCGGTGCCGCAGCCCGTGGTACTACCTCCTCGAAGTAGCCGCGCACGTTAGCATTCAAACGTGGAATGCGAACGCGAAGAAGTTCGACGCCCGCATCGACAAGTGCCTCAGCCATTCTCAAGGTTTCGGTGACTGACGGATTGTCAACACCACCGATGACCAATTTACGGCCAGCCCGAGCACGATCCACCGTTCGTACAATCTCCAACCGCTCTGCCTCTGAAAGAAAGGCTTCCTCCCCATTCTCTGAATTGAGGACAAAACCCGAGAGCGGCGTGTCGAGCCAACGTTGCACATTCCTCTCAATCGCAGCATAGTCAACCGAGTCATCGTCTCGAAACGGCGTCGGACTCGGGGCAATGACGATGGGATCCTGTGTCGGAATGGGCATGGCCGAACAATCTCCTTTGCGGGACAACCTGGGGGAATAACGGGAACTGGCAAACGATTCAAAATTTGGATGATACAATCATCGAAACCCGGCGCGAAAGCCCGAAAAAGAAAATTGTCACTCTCTTCGCCACGCTTTGCACTTTCGACCGTTTCGAAATGACCTCTATATGCTAGATATTGGCTGCTGGTTGGTGACGAAGACTCGGCGCCGTGTCGCAATTTAGACCTGCCGCTGTGAGGATTGTCTCCCAGCCAACGACCACGGTACTCGTGTCATCATGTACCGCGGCGAAGAGTCCCAAGGGGTAACCGGGAAGCGACTGTTGTGTTGAAGCGATACCATCAGTGTTAGAGACGCCTTCGATCCTGAGTGTACCCAGGTAGGCCCACGTCCGACGGTCAAATAATTCGAAGTCCGTCGCCAAACTACGTTGATCCGCAACAACGATTAGGCCATTTCCATTGTCGTAATGGCTCTTGGAATCACTTGCAGAGGCATAGCACTTGTACAAAACGATTCCTTCTGCATCAGCCTGAAAAACTCCACTCTCACTTAGCCAATTGGAACCATCTCTCAAATAGCGACTGCCGTCAGGACGGTAGGCGTAAATACCTGTCTTACCCCGCTCATCGGGTGAATACACCCGTTGATAATAGTCGTCAGCCACAATCGTTTCTAAACCCTTATCTGGAGTGAAATTTCCAATCTTAGATCCGGTCGCTGCATCATGGACATGAACCAGGTTGTCCGCTGTCACATACACCCAATCCTGGCCGTTTTCATGGTGGAACAGGCCAATGTTCGGAGTGGATTTGAGGTTCACGTTACCCTGAATCAATTGATCAACCAGTTGAAATTCCGGCAACGAAAAAACGCTAACGGCCGAAACTGGTGCTGAGATCGTAACGTACAGTCGGTCCGAAAGCTGGTCGACCGCAACACCGTTAACGTTAGTGTTGGTTCCAAAACTGGTATGTGTAAGTGGCGTGAGTTCATGATCCTCGAAGGGAAACTGCCAGATCTCGACCATTTGGTTGTTTTTAGCCGTCACAAACAACAACGAATCGGCAGCGTCGGGAGCCTCCCAAAACGCGAGCGAGTCAATGATGTGTCCTTGCCCGTTGAGTATGACATCGGGTGAAACGGTAACCACTCCAAAGAAAGCAAATGGCAATGTGTTCGGACGGGCTCCGGTGAAATTTGAAATGGTGATGGTCAGATCGAACGTATCAACGTCACCATCCCAGTCAATATCGCCTTCAGCACGAATCTTACCTACTCCGCCAACACTCGTGAAATTGACAATCATTGTTGTCAAGTCAAGAACATCAACGTCACCGTCAAAATCCAGGTCTCCACGCAACGCGTGCTGTCGAGTTACAAGGTGAGAAGATTGAATTGCCACTGCTGATTCCACACCATTGGCGGCGACGCTCTTTAGTGACATCACTTCTGACGGATCCGCAACGAAATCCGCTGCGAAATGGTCCGAAACGTCCTCGGGGAATTCTTCCAGCAAGAGTCCTGCATGGCTGGCAAGAAGCTTACGCTCCTCAAGTTGCTCAAATCCTGGTCCTATCATCGGCACTTAACAGGTTAGAGATTCGATTTCTGAGCACCCCGTCAAAAAGATTATGAATTGTTCGCAGCCGCTATCCATGGTATTCCCGAACGCGCGGAATTGGTGTCAAAAGTCACAAATTCAACAACTTCACTCCCTTTTCTTGTCAACCTCGGTAGAAATGATTGCAATTTTGATCGCTTTAATGTGGAGGAGGTTGTACTGGCACCGGCGCATCTTTCAAATTCAAGTTTCACGTATTGATAATAATGGTTGGTGTAACCTTGGGACCATTACTTCAAACTGAGTACGAACTGAGGGGCGGTTGAGGAAAGCTACGGTGTATCTCGTTAACTCGTCTCTCGTATTGTTCACAGCGTGAACCAAAAGGCTCTCAGAACTTGTTTAATAAAACCCATATTCCAAGTGTAACCGAATCATTCTCACTAATCAAATTGGCTGCTTTTGAAGCGGCGGTGACACGTTCAACTCGTTTCTAGTAATACCTGGAGGTTGCTCCTAAAAAATTCAGGGAATCCCGTAACCATCTCCTTTACAGAGCAAGTCGGTGTGGCAAAGAACATCCTGTCGAACAATACGGCAGTTTTTCAACACGCCGTTCTCAATCAAGATGATCTGCCGGCGCTGACCCAAGGTACGTGGCGCATTTTGCAGCCTATTCGATCCGGCAACGACGCAAACGGTTATACTGGAGTCCAGAAAGTGAACTTGAAGGGCGGAAAAGGCTTTATTTCATGCGATCGGCAATGTGCTCGCCGATCATGATCGTTGTCAAATTCGTATTGGCCCGTGGATCTTCTGGGATGATCGATGCATCGACCACGCGCAATCGTTCGACGCCCAGCACACACCCATCCGCATTGACGACGCTGCGAGGATCGTCGGTAGCGCCCATCCGGCACGTTCCTGACACATGAAGTGCGTCACCCACTTCCTCCAACAACAATCTGTCTAAATCAGCGTCATCAGGATCTTCTGAACTGACATCGGTCGCTCCGAGTGTGACTCGTTGGGTAATGTCCTGGACGCCCGCATGGCGAGCCAATGCAAAAACACGTCTGGCACCGTCGCGGAGACGTACCCGATCTCGCTCGTCGGTAAGCATACACAGACTGACATCCGGATCCACTTCCGGATCCGTGGATCGCAATTTTACGGTTCCACGAGAAAATGCCTGAAAAGCGGAAACGCTAATCAAACCCGACTGGCAAGATGCATGATCATAACCGCGCAGATTCATGGCAATCATGATCATGTCATTCAAACCCGCTCCAACCATTTCCGAACTATAACGAACACAACAAGTGACATGACGAGCGTCGGGAACCGCACGGAACTGCGGTTGCAGGTGGAGTTCCACATTGATGATCGGGTGCTCGATCAGATTGCCACCTGTTGCTGGTAGATCAACCAGGCAATCAATACCACACTCTCGAAGTGTTTTCGCAGGTCCGATACCAGAACGCATCAGGATTGCCGGTGAATGCACCGCACCTGCTGCTAACACCACTTCGCCAGCTTTCAACTCTTCCCAGCGACCATCCATGCGTGCCCGCACACCAACCGCCGTTCGTCCCTCAAACAAGACTCGATCTACGAGCACTTCGCCATGAACTTGAAAATTGGACCTGTGACGCGCTGGTTCGAGATAGCCATCATTGGTCGACACCCGCTTCCCGTCGCGAATATTCAACGCATACGGCGACACACCCGTGCTGTCAGGCGCATTGTGGTCATCGTGCCAGGGATAACCGCCTGCCAGCGTCGCTGTGCAAAGCGCTTGATCCACGGCACCCCATGCCTCTCGTGGCTCACGCATGACAGGAATCGGACCGCCCTGGCCATGATAAGGTCGATCACCAAAATCGATATCATCTTCAAGTCTCCGAAAGTAAGGCAGCACATCCGCATGAGACCATCGGTGGCAACCTTCCGACTGCCAGAGATCAAAGGCCTCGGGAACACCTCGAATGGCCAGCATGGCGTTGATCGCAGATGATCCTCCCACACCTCGACCTCGCCATAACGGTCGGATCTGCTGATGAGCATTGGGACAGGCACGCAATTGCGGCCACTGGTACAACCTGCGAAACTCAGGATCCAAGATGACCTGCCAGGGATTGGTCCGTTGGATCTCGGGTGGTGTTTCCGACGATCGGTAATCTCTTCCCGCCTCTAATAACAACACTCGGCGATCGCGATTCTCTGATAGCCTGGCGGCCAGCGCCGCGCCCGCCGAACCGGCTCCCACAATTAATGTATCGGGTTGGTTCATCTGTCCTTGACTGCTCTCCTACTCTGAAAAACGATCACGACTAACAGAAATGCGCCGCGAATGACGCTTTGCCAATGAGCTTTGAGATCATACCCACCCACACCATTTTCGAAGTCGAGAATCTTGAATATCAAGCCTAACAAAAGTACGCCCACCAGCGTTCCACCGACAGAACCCGACCCACCGGTTAGTAACGTACCTCCAATCACCACTGCCGCAATGACCTGCAGCTCCCAGCCAACTCCTTCGGTCGGTAGCCCTGAAAAGGTCGAGGCGGCCAATAGAACGCCTGCCCAGCCGGCCAAGCCACCACTCGCCACGTACACCCAAAACTTAATACCGTGTACCGATACACCCATCAATCGGGCTGCTGCCTCATCGTCACCGACCGCCACCACCTGTCGTCCAATGGGTGCCTGGTTTAAGACAAACCACCCGCACACATAAACCAGTATTAGCAGAATCACAGGAGCCGGTATCCAACCGAAGATGTTCGCCTCACCGATTGTAATGACCGTACTCTGTAAGTCGACAGGAATACTTTGATCGTTTGCCAGAATCAAAGCCACGCCTCGCGCCGCCATCATGGAAACAAGCGTTGCTATGAACGAAGGCACTCCAGCCAGCGCCACGACACTTCCGTTGATAGCCCCCACAAGACTCCCAGCCAATACGGGAATGACTAAGGTTGGTAACAATCCGTAAGGGCTGCAGAGAGCGGCCAACACACTGGCCAGCGCCACCACCGACCCGACCGACAGGTCAATTCCACCCGTGATGATCACAAATGTCATTCCCAGGGCGATGAAGCCAAAGCGGGCGTTGTAGCGAAGGAATTCCGTTACGTTGTGATGCCCGAGGAAGCCCTCGTATCGAAACGCAGCCAATAACGTCAATGCCAGGAAAACTACCAGGACAACGTTCTCGCGGAAAAGACGAATCCCCACCATTTTGAGCGATGGATCGGAGGAGGGTAAATCTGTTGGCATCAGGTTTCCGTGTTCCAGTTACAGGTCTTAGATTATGACTTCACTTGCTGCAGCAACACCGCTGCCAAAATCAGCACAGCATTCACGACTTGAGCTGCGGCATACGGAACTCCATGTGTCAATAAGGTATAACTTATCAACTGGATGAATACGGCACCCAACAGCGTGCCAAGCACTCTGGCTTGACCACCGGTCAAAGGTGTTCCGCCAACGGCCACAGCAGCGATCGCGTGTAACTCCATGTTCAAACCCAACCGATTGGGATCGGCCGACGAAATGATGGCGATCTCAATCAGGCCAGCCATTCCCGCGAGGCAACCACTGATGATGTAGACGAACCACGTCACTGTCGTCACCGGCACTCCGGCCAGCCAAGCTGCCGAACGGCTGCCTCCAATCGCTACGATGTAACGTCCCACGGTTGTGAATTTCACCATCCCAACGGACAACAGCACGACGATCAGCATCAACATCACCTGAAGCGGAACTCCCCACGGGCGACCCAAGGCAATGTACTGGAAATCGGGCCGATTGATTTCAATGTGTCCACCATCGGTGAGCACTTGCGCAATGCCTCTTCCAGCAATGAACAGTACCAACGTTGCGATGATAGGCTGCAGACGACGTGTGGTGATCAGCAGCCCGTTGCACCAACCAAACAGCCCCGCAACAAGCACCGGTAGGACGAACGCCAACGCCGTCCCCACAGCCTGTTGATTCAATGGCCAAACACTGGCTTGAAAAACGATCGGTGCCAAAGCACCAGCAATGGCCATCAACGAACCAACCGACAAGTCAATGCCACCCGTGGCAATCACCAATGTCATACCCGTAGCGACAATAACGATTGGTGCGACTTGTATCAGATTGGTATACAACGCCAGTGTGGAACGAAAGCCGGGGGTGAATGTCAGATTAAAGATAACCAGCACAGCTAGGGCTATGAGCGTTCCGTATTGCTGCAAAGCATTTATCAAGTGATGTCGTCGTGCACGATGCCGAGCTCCGCGCAGAACAAAAAACGATTTACCGGCTGGCATGATCAGTCTCCCGACATTTCGAGAACTTCAGTGCCGTGAGCCATGGCGGCCAAGATCGAGTCTACCTTGATGGGGTCGTCTGCAAATTCGGCAATCGTTCGACCTTCGCTCATCACGACGATGCGACGACAATGGTCGATTAAATCGTCGAGTTCGGAGGAAATCATCATGACAGCCAATCCCTGGGCTGCCAATTCATCAACGATCGCGCGAATCTCGTCTTTGGTCCCCACGTCGATTCCACGGGTCGGTTCATCCAGAATTAACAACCGCGACAGAGTGCACAACCAACGTGCCAGCAGCACCTTCTGCTGATTACCACCTGATAGCTCGTCGATCGGTTGATCCAGGCTGGCTATTTTGATTCCCAGCCGCTCGATCATTCTTTGAACTAGCTGTCTCTGCCGATAGTGTGACACGATGAACCAACGCGAGAGTTGCGGAAGTGCAACAAGCGTCATATTTTCTCGTACCGACAACCCGGGAATGATACCCTCCACTTGACGATCTTCGGAACAAAAACCGATTCCTGCACGAATCGCTTCAGCAGGGCAGGTAAACCGTACGTGTCGGCCAGACAAACTTACCTCTCCACTCTGCAGAGGATCAGCAGCAAACACAGCACGGGCCAATTCTGTACGTCCCGCCCCCAACAGACCCGCCAGCCCGACGACTTCACCGGTTTTTACAGTTAGGCTGGCGTCGACCAATCGAGGCAATCGACTTAAATGCGATGCCCTGAGCACTTCGGTTCCATGTTCTCGCTGATCGTCAACATCGCTGTGAAAACCTCGACCCTGGCTGAGACTCCGGTGTGAAGCTTTGCGCCGCCGCCCCAACATGGCTGTGACGAGGTCGATTTGGCTAAGGCTCTTAGTGGACTCGGTCAAAACAGTTTTGCCATCCCGTAACACCGTTATCCGGTCACATACCGCGTACAGCTCTGAAAGCCGGTGACTGACAAATAGTATCGCCCTGCCCTGCTTTTTGAGCTGGCGCATCACCTCAAACAATACTTTCACTTCTCGTTCATCTAACGACGAAGTCGGCTCGTCCATAATTAGCCATTGGCAATCAAGCAGCATCGCTCGAGCCAGCGCAACCATCTGCTGAATGGCGGGTGAATAAGTCGCCAGCGGTCGCGTGACGTCGATGATCACACCAATGCGTTCCAATTGCTTGTTGGCCTGATCATTCAACCGGTTCCGATCAATCATCCACCAGCGGCGCGGCTCATATCGTAAAAAGATATTTTCAGCCACAGAAAGCCGTGGCACCAGATTCACCTCCTGATAAATGGTACCGATGCCACCGAGCTGCGCCTGGGAAGGTGATCGAAAATCAACCTTTCGTCCGTCCAGGAGGATTTGCCCCTGATCCGGACGGGCAGCGCCGGTGAGTACCTTGACCAGCGTCGACTTTCCAGCGCCGTTCCCCCCTACCAATGCGTGAATTTCTCCACGCTGCACCTTCAACTCAGCACCCGCTAACGCGGTAACACCCGGAAAGGTTTTCCAAATATCGGACATTTCGAGCAGCGATATCATAACGTAAGACCGGCGAGCGAAAGGTCGCGGCGTGCCAAGCGTTTACAATTCAACCTGGTGTCGGTTTTTGTCAGTTACCCAGGCTGGTGCAACACTTGATTCGACAGATTCAATTGGGTTCCAATGATAACGAATGTCGTCTTGCTCATCCTTTTTTTGAAGTTCGTGCGCTGCGTTCGATGTGAGTCTTCAGTCGTTGACCTGGGCTGTTTCAAAAAGCGGTCTTCAATCCTTCTTTCGCATTGAATGCGTCAAAAATTCGGTCCGGGTTAATGATTACCGGTGGAATCGATTCGCCGTTGGCATACGCTTCGAGCACATCGAAGGCTTGGGGACCAAAACGAGGATTGCACTCGATCGTAGCACCGAGCTTGCCAGCAATCACAGCATTTAGCGCCACGCGCGAACCATCCACCCCTACCACCAATACATCTTTTCCCGGTCGTCGACCGGCTGTTTCCAAGGCCGCGATGGCACCGATCGCCATGTCATCGCCATGAGCGTAAACGGCGGTGACTTCTGGATGCGCTTGTAACAAGGTCTCCATCACATGACGCGCTTTGTCACGAGCAAAGTCTGCCGACTGCGAAGCAATGATCTGCATACCCGCATGTTGGACAATCGTTTCCTCAAATCCACGTTGTCGGTCGTTGGCCGGCGTGGATCCGACAGTCCCTTCAAGCTGGATAATTTTCGCATTCCCATCGGTAGCCTCGATCAACCAATCCGCTGCCATCCTACCTTCTTCAACAAAGTCCGAACCAATGAAGGTGACGTAATCTCGTCCTGGTTTAGCAATCGACATATCAACGCCACGATCCAATAAAATCACGGGAATGCCTGCTGCCTTGGCCTTAAGAACCGCTCGGGCCAGTGGTTTTTCGGAACGTGGGGGTATAAAAATCGCGTCGACTCTTTGCGCAATGAGTGAATCAACGTCGGAAATCTGCTTCGCTTCGGAACCACTGGCATACGTACAAATCAGTTGGTGTCCCCGTTTGGCAGCCTCCTGTTTCATACTTTCGGTCTGAGCAATTCGCCAGGGAATATTTGTTTCGATCTGAGCAAATCCCAGACGGTAAGACGGTTTGGGATCCAATTTTGGTAGATCTCCACTAGGACCCAAACGATCCTGTGTATCACAACCTAACAACATTGCTAACACAATGAGCCCAGTTTCCAGGAACGACCGTGACATAGTTGCAACTCCTCAATCACCTATCCTGGTCTTAAATTGAGAACAGCACTCGGTACAACGGACTGGCCATGACGTTTTGCAGACAGAAGCAGATTATTCCCGATGAATGGATTTCCATAACCTGTTTGGAAAATACGTGAAACACTTTTTTTGTCACTTACCCATTCAGCAGTGATGTCACAATGCGCGTGATTTTGATCGACTACTTGTGAGCAGACAGAATCCTTATATCTGCCTGAAAACATCAAAGATGGATTAATTTTTGTTGCTAATCATCTGCGCGGTCGCGGATTCCGATCTGCGGTTTTCCACCATTCGGATCGCCAATCGCATGGCCGTCTGCATATCATCACAAGTTGCCAGATTTTTGCCGGCAATATCGAAAGCCGTTCCATGGTCCACCGACGTGCGTACGATCGGTAACCCCAAGGTCACATTGACCGTGTGTTCAAAATCCATGACTTTCATCGCCACGTGTCCCTGATCGTGATACATGGCTACCACCAGGTCACACTTGCCGCGCATGGCTTGCATGAACAACGTGTCTGCGGGATAAGGACCGTCACACTGGATTCCGTTCGCATTGGCCTGTTCGATGGCAGGAATGATAAAATTAACTTCCTCATCACCAAACATACCATTTTCGCCCGCATGCGGATTCAAACCGCAAACAGCGATTCGTGGCGAATCGCCTGTCAGACGGACCAACGCATCGTGTCCCATTTCAATCGTTCGCTGGATGCGCTCTACGGATACTCGAGTGGCTTCCGCCAAGCTACAGTGGGTTGAGACATGAACGACACATAACCGATCGTTGTACAATAACATCCGTGACTCAGACACATCACACAATTCAGCGATGTATTCTGTATGACCACAAAATGGATCGCCATTCAATGCAACGGCCTCTTTATTAAGTGGAGCTGTGACGATAGCCTGGGCGCGACCTGCTAAACATAACTGGGTTGCCAGCCGGACATAGGCTAATCCAGCCCGTCCACAGGCAGCGCTGACTTGACCAATTGTCAACTCGTCAGGTTCCAGTTGCCCCGCATCCAGTACCACCACTCCTGGCGAGCCTTCTCCATCGTCATCCTCCAGGCTTGTGACGATTTGGTCGGCTTGAAAGCCCAGCTCTCTTCCCAACTCGCTGATCTGCCATGCCTCACCCACCAAAACCCAGCGGGCTGACGCTCGCAGTTCATCATCCAACAACGCTTTCAACGCCACTTCCGGGCCAATCCCAGCAGGATCTCCCATGGAAATACAAAGTGTCGCAACATTACCTCGCTCTTGACTGACCATTCTTAAATCAACTCCCAGGACTTGCAATTGTTTGTAACTGATGTTGCTGCACAAGGTGCAAACAGACCTTCAACAGGGCATCTACATCACCAAATCCACCCGCCTTGGTCACCACAGACCGGCCTTGCAATTGCCCTCCGATAAGCCGACCTTCGGCAAGCCCAGGCAACACCTGACTCCGTAATTCAATACCCCTTGCGCCAGCCGCACCACACACTAATTGTGCCGTATGACCACCGGTCAACACCAGCCCCGCAATCGTTTTTTGTGCCAATGCAACCAGTGTATCCTCCAGGAACAATTGGACACCGGCTTCTGAAAGAATTCGAATCACCACATGTTGGCCACGATCAAGGGCCATCATCAGTTCACCCGGCGTCTGACGATCGAGCTGAATCGACTTCACGTCAAGCTCTTCCGTAAGCTGTGACAACTGGGCAACCGTTACAGGATTTTGAGACCCGGCAAAGCAAACAATCGGCGCGGCGGCTGAATCTTTCAATTTATCCTTTGTTGCCGAATCGTTGAGCCAAGCCAGAGTCTGGTCAGACGCCTGCACCACCGATTTTGCCAATTGCCGGGACAGCTGACGGGCCAGACCCGCCGAACCAACAGGCAGGACATCTGGCGACAATGCCGACACTGTCTCACCCAGGATGGCCAAATCCGCATCGGTTTCGGCATCAACGCAGCAGACCCTGGTTCCCTGAGCAACCAGTTGGTGCAAACGATTGGAGAGAGACTCCCTACCGCGGCGAACTTGAGCAACATCCACCCTATCAACAGCGTGCGACGATTGCTCTCGAAGCAGAGTTGGTAAACACGTACCTGTTCCTTGATCCGCCTCACCTAGTAACAGTTCACCAATGACCAAACGTCGACCCAGGCGTGGAAAGGCTGGACAAACCAGCGCTAATTGGTGTGGCCCTGTTGCCAGGATCACATCGATTTCCGCACCAACATTCCCCCGTAGTGTCGAATCCATCTTTTTGTAAATCAGACGTCGACCACTTTGTTGAAGCGCCAGGTTGGCCCGGCCAACTTTCAATTCGGCAGACTCTGCAGAGCACGATCGGCTTGTCGTGGTCCAAACCAGAAGATCATTTTCAGGCATTCCGATATCACTGCTGCGTGCGAGAATCTGATTGTCAGGCCAGGTTACGCAGACACGAAAACCATCCTCAACAAATTGGATGCCCGTATCACAGGCACCCGTCAGGTCATCCGCCAGGATCGCCACATCCATGTTTTTTCATTCCATTCAAAATCTGCTGACAAACGACTCAAACACCGCAATCAGCAAACAACAGCGTCCAACCAACGTTCCGCCCCACATCGATGATCATGCTCTTTTTTAATCACCCTATAATTTGTGGTATGCGCAACTTTTAGACCTTCAATGTATGCGACCGGACTTTGATCGTACTATGGCAAATTCCGTTAACTGCCAAAATCAACGCCGCGGCGCAAAGAATTTTCCTATAGTTTCTCTACCCTAACAAACCACACAGAAGTTTTTGATCGTTTTCTATCTACGTGACGGGTCGGTTGGACACCGCCCGCGATCAGGGCCCTACCTGGTCGAAACCCAGTTCGGAACGGGTGAGATCTTAAAACAGAAGGCATGGTCACAGGGGATTTCTGTTTCATCGCCCTCGGATCCACTACCAGCGGGCCTTTTCAAGACCAATCCTTTGTCGGTCTGCTGCCAGTCGACCGTACCGAAAACGCCCAGCATTTCCACCCGCGTCCCTGGTTCTGCCTGCAGCCTTGCAAAGGTTGCTTGCGGCCATGGCCAATCAAGGAGAATTGCATACAGTGAGCCGTCCTTGGTCGTGAACCGGACGTGGTGACCTTCGCTCGTGACCGTTTGCGGGTTCCCTTCCCACCAGGGCCGAGTTGCATAAATCGCCTCGCCATTGACCTCCAGCCACAACCCTATTTGCAGCAGCGTTCTCTTCTGCAGTGCGGCAACCCCTGCTGGACCAGGATGCGTAACCACTTCCAGGTTGCCGTTTTTCGAAACACTATCGACAAGCCATTCAATCATGTTATTTGTGATGCCTCGGCTATGCTCTCGACCGCGCGGTGTCCGATTTCGCCACCGATAAAGCGGTTCGTACCGCACGAAATAGCCCTCGGTAATTTCGTCATGTGGTGGGCTGATCTCTTTTCGAAACCAGTCCCCGTGCAAAAGTCGCTTGCCGAATGTATCCAGTTGATGTTTGTAATTTCCCAGGGAGTCTTCCAGTGCCACTTCTTCCTGTTTTTTGGAATGATTGTAGTAGTAAGCAGCCAGTTCCCGGCTTCGCAAGTCGTCCGCAGAATATCTGTGTGCGTCTTCATCAAGCCATAGTGTGTCAGGCTGATAGCGATCGATCATTTCATACATGGTTGGCAGAAAGTAGGGATTCTTTTCTGGATGCAGATAGTTGCGGTAGATACCAAATCGCAATCCGAGTTGGCGCGCCTTGGCGGCAAATTCACCAACCCAGTCGCGTCCATTCGGCCCCAGTGTTGTAAACTTACTACCTTCAATATCCGCATAACGACTGGGCCATGTGAGAAAGTAGGAACGTTCGTCTCCGGCCAAAACAACGTAGCGGGCTCCAGCGTCGACGACCTCCTGCAACACCCGGTCGACATTCCAGTCGACGTTATCGAGGCTGTAACTCCGATTGGCGGTTTTCGGTGGCAGGCCGTGCTGCTTCCGCCAGGCATCCCATGCTGCACGACTCGGTTGGGGGGCATAAACAAAAACACCCAATTTTGCATCCTGAAACCATTTCGGAGTCTGGTGACGATCCAGTGATTCCCAATTTGGCTGGTAGGTAACCTTGGCTTTTTCGGCAGCGGCTGTAGATGCAACCAGCAGCAGATAGCAAGAAAACAACGTTATCCAAAATCGATATCGTGAAAAATTAGGCATGACTTTCTTTCTCACAAGTGAAACGACTGACGTTTTAAAAATCGGCGAGAAATCTCTTTGCTCTCAGCAACTTTTATTGTCTCAGTACAATTTCATATCGCCAGCGATGAAAACGTCTTTTTTAAATCGAGGGTATCGCCCATCTGTTGTTGCAAATCACACAATCTGGAAAACAACTGTCGCATCAGGGGACGCAAGGTTTCGTCTTCTGCCAAATCGTTTTGTTCGTAGGGATCTTCGGTAAGATTGAACAGCCGCGCCTTGCCAACCTGTGGATAAAGGATGAGCTTGTAATTTCCCCAGGTGACCATCCGCTGCAGGCGAAGATAAGCTCCGTACATCGCCTCGTAGGGTCGAACGTCATCGCCACAGATCAGTGGCAACAAGCTGTTGAATTGAACATGGACCGGTTTTTCGATCCCGGCCAGTTCCAACGACGTTGGCATCACATCTTGAAGATAAATGGGAGTACTCGTTTTCCCATGTTTGACATCCGGACCGACCACAATAAATGGCACTCGAACACTGTGGTCGTACATATTTTGTTTGCCGAATAGGCCGTGATGCCCAACGGCAAGTCCGTGGTCGGCAGTAAAAAAGATATAAGTGCTGTCAGCCTTACCAGACTCCTCAATCGCATCCAGAATCCGGCCGATCTGCTGATCCATGTGGGTGATGATGGCAAAATACTCTTGTCGATGGACCTGCACCGCATGTTCGGTTCTGGGGAAAGGACCAAGTTTTTCGTCTCGATGACTGCGGCCGCAACCGATCGCATCTTTGTAGGGATATTCGGCAAGGAAATTGACTGGAACCGCCACCCTTTCCAGCGGATACTTCTCAACAAACTCCTGTGGCGATTGTCGCGGATCGTGGGGCGCATTGAACGCCACGTACATAAAAAATGGCTGATCGCGTTTGGCCGCTTGCTGCATGAACCCCACAGCATCATCTGCAACTACCTCACTCCAATGTTTGCCCCCCTGCCAGAATCCACCATTGCCACGATCCCAGGGTTTCCAAACATCCACCTTACCTGGAAGCGGCCGGTGGTAGGCGGTCGGCGTATCTTTCGGCATCCCTCCTCGCACGTGGTCAGCAAATTCAAACGCCTTGGTTGCATCGGCTGGCACATGCCATTTACCCGTAAAATACGTATCGTATCCTGCCGACTTCATGTGTTCAGACCAGAACCGGCCAGCTTTTCGTTCCTGCTCTGAGCTTTTCCAAACGTCGTTGGCATGCCACAGGAAACGACCCGTGTTGAGCATCGTACGGCTGGCGATGCAGACAGCACCGCTCCATGACCCCATATTG
>Ga0310342_100000294_pt1 | contig 26847 bp, 17 predicted proteins | sample S15DNA20500_MG_FD_206155 | JGI IMG/M metagenome (GOLD analysis project Ga0310342, IMG submission 206155) | Marine microbial communities from station ALOHA, North Pacific Subtropical Gyre - S1503-DNA-20-500_MG | ecosystem: Environmental > Aquatic > Marine > Oceanic | place: Pacific Ocean: North... | reverse complement strand
ACAGCCTGGCCAGCCCGGCGGGCTTGACGTACGATCCGCAACCGTGCGGCCTGTCGGGCGCGCGGGATGCGGTGGCCGGCTATCTGGGGCGGCACGGGATCTCGGTCGATCCCGGACAAGTGGTGATCACCGCTAGCACTAGCGAGGCCTATACTTCGCTGTTCAAGCTCTTGTGTGATCCGGGAGACGCGGTGCTAGTACCGCAACCAAGCTACCCTCTGTTGGAGCACCTCGCCCGACTTGAGGGGATCGAGGTGGTTCCGTACTCGCTTGAGTACCACGGGGTGTGGGAAATTAATGTCGACGAGTTGCGGGCCAAGGTAGGACCGCGCACGCGTGCCGTCGTCATTGTTAACCCTAATAACCCGACTGGGTCCTTCGTCCGAGCAGCCGAGGTCGAGCGAGTCAGCGCGTTGTGTCGTCAGCGAAGCATGGCGCTGATTGCCGACGAAGTGTTCGGGTTCTATCCGATGGACGTGACTTGTTCACGTGGTCCCAGCGTGTTCGATGTTCCTAGAGAGGCGCTCACGTTCGGCCTCGGCGGGTTGTCGAAGTCGATCGGGCTACCCCAACTCAAGCTGGGATGGATCCTGGTCGACGGCGCGGGGAAAGATGTCGAGCGCGCGATGCGCGCCCTCGCGATCATCTGCGATACATATCTCTCGGTTGCGACGCCAGTCCAGCTGGCCGTACGGCAGTTGCTGATCGATGGCGAGGTAGTCACCGAGCAGATTACGGAGCGTGTACGAGAGAATCACAAGACACTCGAACGGCTGGTCGTTGCACAGCCAGCTACGCGGCTGCTACGTGTTGAAGGAGGATGGTACGCTGTGGTACAGGTTCCGGCGGTACGTTCGGAAGAAGAACTCGTCCTAGAACTGTTGGAGCGGGAGCGTGTGTTGGTGCACCCTGGATACTTCTTTGATTTTCCACACGATGCTTTCCTCGTGGTGAGCTTGCTTCCCCATCCGCCGCTGTTCGAAGAGGCGGCCGAGCGTGTACTGGCTCGCACAATTGGTGGCACTGCGGCATGACGGGTGATACACACACACCGATCCTCAAAGATCTGGTGTTGATCGGTGGAGGTCATAGCCATGTCATCGTACTCCGGCGGTTCGGGATGCAACCGATGCCGGGGGTCCGCGTCACCGTCGTGTCGCGCGACATTCACACCCCTTATTCCGGCATGTTGCCTGGTCTTATTGCCGGTCACTACGCTTTCGACGACGTGCACATCGACCTCGGTCCGCTGACCCGGTTCGCCGGTGCTCGTTTGTTTCACGACGAGGTGGTAGGCCTCGATCTCGCTAACCGAAAGGTGGTCTGTCGCAATCGGCCGCCGGTCGGCTACGACGTCGTGTCGATCGACATCGGAGCGACGCCGGCGTTGGCCGTCGCCGGTGCGCGTGAGCATGCTGTTCCTGTCAAGCCGATCAGTACGTTCGTCGCACGCTGGGAGCATCTGAAGGAACGTGTGCGCACGAGCGACCACCAGCTGCGTGTCGGTGTCGTTGGTGCAGGTGCAGCTGGTGTCGAGTTGACGCTTGCCATTCAGCACGCCCTGAGACGGAGCGGCACGCAAGGCGGCGGCGACACAGAGCCGCCGGAGTTTCATCTGTTCAGTGCCACAGACGGTATCCTGCCAACACACAATAAGCTTGTGCGTGGCGCGTTCGAACGGGTACTGCGCGAGCGGTGCATTCAGGTTCACGTCGGGAGCCGCGTCACCCGAATCACCGAGAGCCGGTTGGAGGTGGATAGCGGCACCGTATTTGATCTCGACGAGGTCCTTTGGGCTACCGAGGCTGGCGCGCAGGATTGGCCGCGTTCGGCTGGTCTCGACACGGACGAGCGTGGGTTCATTCTGGTCGACGCTACACTTCAATCGACATCTCATGCGGGTGTTTTTGCTGCTGGCGATACTGCCTCGGTGGTCGGTCGCCCGCGTGAGAAAGCTGGCGTGTTCGCGGTGCGGCAAGGCCTGCCTCTCGAGGCGAACCTCCGGCGCACCCTGCGCGGTGAGACGCTACGGCCATTCATCCCTCAGCGGAAATTTCTTAGCTTGATTAGCACGGGCGATCGTTACGCGGTGGCTTCGCGCGGGCGGTGGTCACTCGAAGGCGCGTGGGTCTGGCGCTGGAAGGACCAGATTGATCGTAGGTTCATACGCAAGTTCAACGAACTCCCCGAGATGGACACCAAAGAGGACAGTGCTTTCCGGTCTGACCTTTTGCCGCTGGTGCCGGAAGAGGTAGTACGCGATCTGTCAACTAAGGCAATGCGGTGTGGCGGCTGCGGTTCTAAGGTAGGCGCTACGTTGCTCGACCGGGTCTTGGCCCGTCTTAAGACGGTCGGTCGAGACGACATCGTTGTCGGTCTTGATGCTATGGACGACGCCGCGGTCGAGGAGATTCCGCCGGGCAAGGTTGCCGTGCGGACGGTCGATGCATTTCGCGCCATTGTGGACGACCCCTATTTGTTCGGCAAAATTACGGCAAACCATTGTCTTGGCGACCTCTACGCGATGGGTGCTGACCCTCGCTCCGCCCTTGCGATCGCGACCGTTCCCTACGGGGTGGAAGAAAAAGTGGAGGCTCTTCTCGAGGACCTCTTGGTCGGGGCGGTGGCGGTGCTGAACGCCGCCGGAGCGGCACTGGTCGGTGGACACACGACCGAGGGTCTGGAGCTCTCACTTGGCCTCGCCGTGAGTGGAATTGCCGACCGGAGCCAGCTCACGCGAAAAAGGGGGATGCAGGTTGGGGATCGGATTGTCCTGACGAAGCCACTTGGGACCGGAACGTTGTTCGCCGCCCATATGCGACAACGGGCGAAGGCCCGGTGGATCGACGGTGCCATCCGCTCGATGTTGCAATCGAACCGGGACGGAGCTGGAGTGGTTCGTCGGCACGGTGTCACGGCATGCACCGACGTGACCGGTTTCGGTCTGCTTGGTCACCTGGTAGAGATGACAAAAGCGTCGGCGGTCAACGCACGGATCACGCTCGCTGCCGTTCCGGTGCTCGACGGCGCCCGTGAGACGATCACGGCTGGCCTATTGAGCTCTCTCCAGCCACAGAACGTCCGCCTACGCCGGGCGATCGCCAACGTGGAGGCTGTCGGCGCAGACCCTGTGTATCCGGTCTTATTCGATCCGCAGACAGCCGGCGGCCTGCTTGCCAGTGTTCCTGCATCAGAGGCCGACGCGTGCGCGGCCGACCTGCGCCGGCTCGGATACGGAGCAGCCACCGTCATAGGAGTCGTCGAGGAACGGAGCGACCGTGACGCACCCATCTGGATCGACGCATGACGTTATGAACAAAGAGTGAACGTATGATCACGGTCGGTAAGAACCCCCGGCCTTTCCCAAGTTGGCCGCCGCCGTCGTCGGTTGTAGCTGCGATAGTCAGGACCCGCATCGCCGGTTCATCGCGAAGCACAGACTGAGGGTCACTTTGCTGTCTGACCCAACGCACGCAACAATGGAGAGTTGCGGTGCTTAAAGAAGGTTTTGTACGGCAAGACCATTACGGGGGCATCCGCTCGACGGTGTTATTCGATCCTGTGGGTTTGGTCGCCCATCACTGGAGGAAGATCAAGGCGACTGGTCGCGCGGCGCACATAAGGTCACGACTCGCACGGCTACGGGAAGATTGTGAGACTCATGTGACGTTTACGGGGCGGTGAGGCTGGCAGGATGCGGGCAAGTTGTCGATACTCAAGCAGGAGGCCAGAAAAGCCTGTGATACACTCGCGAGTCTTGATGTTCAAGCGGCTCATGAATCTTTACCAGATTCTGGTCTGGGTGATTCTCGGCACCGCGTGCGGGGTGGCGGAGCCAGTGGCACCGGCACCGGCACCGGTGACGGCCGGTACCGACGTCTACCTCGTCCCGGACACGCGTATCATCGAACGACTCGTGCCTCGGCGTGCCACGTTGGCGAGCCTGCTAGTAGTACACGAGCTTGATAATGCGGTGGCGGTCGAACTAATTGAAGCGGTCCGGGCGGTGTTCGATCCGCGCCGCCTACGCGTCAGCAACCCGTATCGTTTGGTCTTCGCCGATGATGAGACTCTGCGCCGCTTTGAATATCACATCGATGATGACCAGTTCCTGAGGGTAACCAGCCGTGGCGATGTCAAACCTCGCTTCGATGCTGAGTTGGTAACCTATATCAAGGAACGGGTTGAGATCGCTATGCGCGGTGAGATTGATCGCGAGCACTCGTCGTTGGTCTCGGCGCTCAACGGTGAGGGTGAGAACGTGTCGCTCGCTATCGCTATGGCCGAGGTCTTCGGTGGTGAGATCGATTTCAACAACGACTTACGGCGCGGCGATCGTTTCCATGTGCTGTTCGAAAAGTACTTCCGCGACGACGAGTTCGCTGGCTATGGGGACGTCGTGGCTACGGAGTTTGTCAACGACGGCCGTCTCGTGCAGGCGTTCAGGTTTCATGTTCCGGGGGAACCCGAGGCCCAGTATTTTGATGCCGACGGCCGCTCGATGAAGCGATTGTTCCTGCGGTCCCCGTTTCGATTCGAGCCACGGATCACGTCACGGTTTTCCTATCGCCGCTTGCATCCCATACTAGGCGGACGCCGACCTCATCTCGGGGTTGACTATGGGGCCCCGATCGGAACGCCAGTCATCGCGGTCGCGAACGGCACGGTCGTCTCTGCGGGTAGAAGTGGCGGTTCCGGCAATATGGTGCGTCTGCGGCATACGAACGGCTACGAGACGTACTATCTGCACCTGTCGTCGTTCGCGAAGGGTATCAGACGGGGTGCGCGTGTGATACAGGGCCAGCTGATCGGTCGTGTCGGCCGTACCGGGCTCGCGACCGGTCCGCATCTCGATTTTCGTATTCGCAAGAGTGGCACGTTCGTCAATCCACTGCTTGAGCATCGCAACTTGCCACCTGGTGATCCGGTCCCCGCTGCTCATCTTGCCGCGTTCGGAGAGTTCCGTGACCGAGCACTGGGCCGCTTGCTTTCCCCCGTTTCGCTACCGGCTCCGGTGGCTGCCGCCCTCGCGCAATAGCTGATCTATTTCCCGGGCTTTTGTGGCGGGGTATACACTCTGCATTTGCAATGGCTGTCATCCGCCCGTTTCGTGCGCTCCGTCCCGTTCCCGCGGCGGCATCCGCAGTGGCGGCCGTTCCGTACGACGTCGTATCGACCGACGAGGCGCGCGCGCTGGCGGCGGGGAATCCTTTGAGTTTTCTGCACGTCTCACGAGCAGAGATCGATCTTTCACCGCACGCCGATCCATATGGGGACGATGTTTACCGCCTCGCGGCGACTAACCTCGAGACCCTTACGCAGGCCGCGCCGCTCGTGATTGAGGACCGGTCCTCGCTGTATCTGTACCGGCTGCGAACTGCGGATCACGAGCAGACCGGATTAGCTGGGTGTTTCTCGCTTGACGAGTACGACCGGCAGGTGATCAAGCGACACGAGCACACGCGACGTGACAAAGAGAATGATCGCACCAGGCACACGGTGGCGGTACGTGCGCAGACCGGTATCGTCTACCTGGCGTACCGGGCACGGAACGATATCGATATCATCGTCGACCGTGCGATTCGGGCTGAGCCATGTCTTGATGTTGTTGCGTCGGACGCCGTTCGGCACACGATCTGGTGCCTTGACGAAACCGATCAGACTGCGGTGACCATGGCCTTTAAGCAACTACCCGCGCTCTATATCGCCGACGGCCATCACCGGGTCGCAGGCGCCGCGCGTGCACGGGAGAAGATGGCTGCGACGGTCGGTGACGATCCGGAGGCCGAGGCGCGGTTTTTCCTCGGCGTCGCGTTTCCGGACAACCAGACCCGGATCCTGCCCTACAACCGCACGGTAGACAATCTGGCAGGGTTGACTCCCGACACGTTTATCGACGCAGTGGCGGCACGCTTTCCGTTGCAACGAGCCAACACGGCTATACCACCCAAGGGAACGGTCGCAATGTATCTGAATGGTTGTTGGCACGCGGTCGACGTCGCGGCGGCGAGCACCACGATCGGTAGTGGCCCCCGGACCGCACGCCTCGACGTCTCCTTGCTTCAGGATCAAGTGCTAGCGCCGTTACTTGGGATCACCGACGTGCGCGCTGATCCACGGATTACATTTGTTGGAGGTGCGCGTGGGACGGCGGCGCTCGAACGGATGGTCGACTTGGGTACAGCGGCTGTTGCCTTCTCGCTAGCCCCGGTCACGACGGAGGAGCTTCTCGCGATCTCAGACGCCGGCGACATCATGCCGCCGAAATCGACTTGGTTCGATCCGAAGCTACGGGATGGGCTCTTGATCCATAGGTTGTAGGAGAAGTGTGAGGATGGTTTCAGCCTTGCCCTCGGTATCCAGAAGAATTGTTCACAGCTGGAATTAAATGACCGAACGTGTTTTTAACTTCGGTGCAGGCCCGGCGGTGCTCCCGGAGCAGGTTCTCGAGGAGGTACGTGAGCATCTGATGATGCTCCCAGGTGTCGGCATGTCGGTGCTCGAAATCAGCCATCGGTCAGAGGCATTCGATGAAATCCTTATGACTGCTGAAACAAACATCCGGACGCTTGCCGGACTCTCCGACGACTACCACGTGCTGTTCCTGCCGGGGGGTGCTACGCACCAGTTTGCGATGGTCCCGATGAATCTGTTGTCGGACGGTGGGATTGCCGACTACGTTGTCACGGGTCCATGGGCCAAGAAAGCGGCGAAGGAAGCCGAAAAATTTGGAGCGGTGCACATCGCGGCGACCACGGAGCACGAACGATTCATGCGTATCCCGACGTCGGTCGAGCTCGACCTGACCGCAGGTGCGACTTACGTGCACGTCACTTCGAACAACACGATTGCCGGCACCGAGTGGTGTGAGATGCCAGACGTCGGTGACCGCCCGCTGGTCGTCGACGCTTCGTCGGACATTTTCAGCCGACCGCTCGACGTCGCGCGTCCAGGGGGGAGTTTGATCTACGCAGGGGCTCAGAAGAACCTCGGCCCGGCTGGGGTGACTGTGGTCATCGGGCGCGACGATCTCATCTTTTCCAATCGTAGTCCGTCGACGCTCCCGACATTAATGCGCTATGCGACCTCGGCTGAGAATCGGTCACGCTACAATACGCCGCCGGTCTTCGCTATCTATGTAGTCTCGCTCGTCACGTCTTGGCTCCGGGACCAAGGTGGGTTAGAGGCAATGGACGAACGAAACGAGCGAAAGGCCAGGAAAGTGTACGCGCAGATCGACTCTAGCGGCTTCTATCATGGGACAGCCTCTACTGACAGCCGTTCGCGTATGAACGTGACGTTTCGGTTGGAAACGCCTAGGCTCGACGCACGGTTCGTTACGGCGGCTGCCGATGCGGGGTTGGCCGGACTCAAGGGTCACCGGTCGGTGGGCGGTCAGCGAGCCTCGATATACAACGCACTCCCGGAAGAGGGCGTTGACGCACTGGTATCGTTTATGGCTGAATTCGAATGTATGAATGGTTAAATATTTTGGGTGTTCGGCTGCGAAACGGGTGGCAGCGGTATCCGTGGCAGTCTGAATTTGCTTATTACGGTGACAGCGGAGGCTTTGGTGCTCACTTCACTACTGATTTCATTGGCGATCTCTCTGCTTCTACTTCAGGTCGCGGTCTTTTCGACCACGATTTTCCTTCACCGCGCAGCGACGCACCGTGCGCTCATCCTGCATCCCGTAGTCGAATTGATCTTTCGAGCTTGCCTCTGGATTACAACCGGTATCAACACGCGCGAATGGGTCGCGGTTCACCGTAAGCACCATGCCTTTACCGATGAAGAGGGTGACCCACACAGCCCATATCTTGCGGGATTTTGGTCGGTGCAGCTCGGCAACGTCTTCCACTACATGCGCGAGGCGAAAGACAAGGCCGTGATTGAGAAATACACGAGAGACATCGAGGACGATTGGTGGGAGAAACGCTTATTCCGCTTCAGTGTGATGGGGCCATTTGTTGGCATCCTGGCGCTGAGTGCTTTTGTTGGTGTCGCGTGGGCACTCCTTGCCGCAACGGTACACGGCGTGCTGTATGTGTTCGTCCTGTCACCGTCGATCAACGGTTTGTGTCACACGCATGGGTACAAGAACTTCGACAACACCGCAACTAACATCCGTTTAATCGCTCTGATCACCGGCGGCGAAGGGCTCCACAATAACCATCACGGTTTTCCCAGGAGTCCCAAGTTCAGTGTTTCCGGACGCTGGAGCGAGTTCGATCCAGCCTGGCCGGTGATCTGGTTGCTCACGAAGTGCCAGCTCGCGAAGCCATACAAGACGATCAAGGAAGCGGAACTTCAGCCTCAGGATTCTGACTCTTAGCCTGTAGTACGCTGTAACGTGCGACAAGGTCAGGGCTCGGTCGTTTGTGCGCAATGCAACCAACTCGTCGGTATTAACGAAGAGACCTGCCCCTTCTGCGGCGCGTGGCGGCCCGGACTTTTTGGCTGGGCACCGGTGCTCCGTACGGTGGTCGGTGGTCACCTCGATCTAATCACGTTGATAGTCGGTGCGGCGGTGACTCTATATGCTTTGGCACTGCTGCTACAGCCCGAAGCGATCATGAACCCCACCGGCTTGCTGTCCATCCTATCCCCGGGGGGTCGCGCACTCTATCAACTCGGGATGACGGGCGGTGTAGCATGGCAGCTCGGTTGGTGGTGGACTCTTTTAACGGCCATTTATCTGCACGGTGGTCTACTGCACATCGTCTTCAACGTAATGTGGATCCGCAACCTCGGACCAGCTGCTGCCGACGCCTACGGCCCGGCGCGCACATTCGTGCTGTTCAATATCTCCGGGGCCGTCGGTTTCCTAGTGTCGAATTTCATGTCCGGCGTGCCGACAATCGGTGCGTCCGGGGCTATCTTTGGACTGCTCGCCGCGCTGATCGTCTATGGCCGCAAGCGCGGCGCGTCGATGATGACTCAGCAGTTGTGGCAATGGGCCATCATCCTTGGGATTTTCGGCTTCGTCATGCCGAGTGTAAATAACTGGGCGCACGGCGGCGGATTCGCCGGTGGTTGGGTGACGGCTCACCTCATGGGGTTCAGCGACGAGCATCGCGAGAGCACTGGCGTGCTATTAACCAGCCTGTTATTGATTGCATTGACGGCCATTGGATTCGGACTTTCGTTCTTCAAGGTGACCGGCATCCTACTGTACGAGTAGGTCATCCTCACCCAACCCTTTAGTTGTCTCCAGCAAGATAGCCGCTTCTTCAGGATGTGTGCGCTACTCGGCCGGAGGCCGCCGCCGCCGCCGCCGCCGCTTTTTTTGGCGGGGCCGCGGGCCTTTAGCTGCAAGGTCTCGCCAGCGAGCCACTGCTTCTGGATCCTTTCCGTGAATCGCGAGCCACGTCAGTGCGTCGGCAAAGCTGGGACGCGTCAGGATGCCGCGCACCGCACGCGACGGTAGATCCGGATCTGTGAGTCGAGATTGCAGAACGAGGGCTTGTCGGAGTCTGTCAACATCACGCCGAGCAACAGGCAACTGTCCAAGTGATACGCCGATTGATCGGTCGTCCCGTCGGCGAGGCGTTAAATCGATTTCTTGTACCGGTGCCACGAGGCTGCCGAGCAAGATGGTATTCGAGAGCGTGTCCGGCACTTTCGCGAACTGTGCTCGATATGCATCGAGCGCGTCCAGAGAACGCCACAATCCGGCAGACTTTCGTTGTTCGATTTCAGGTGCGATGTGCTGAAGCAGGCCACTCTTTGAGAGTGCCTTGAATGTTTTAGTTGACACTCCGCTTCGAAGCAGCTTGTAGAGCTCTTCAATGAGGCGGGCTGGCGACGCATGCTCGATTTCGGTGTGATTTCGCGAGATAGCGTCACGTACCGGGGTGTCGATGCGGAAATCGAGACGTGCGGCGAACGCCACCGCACGCAGCATCCGCACCGGATCCTCAACGAACCGTTCATCAGGATTTCCGATGCATCGGATGAGCCGATTTCGAAGATCGTCCATGCCTCCAACGTAATCGATAATGGCAAACGTCGAGATATCGTAGAACAAAGCATTAATCGTGAAGTCGCGGCGAAAAGCATCCTCTTCAGGAGTGCCGAACGTGTTGTCGCGTCGGATTACGCGACGGGACAATGGGCTGTCGTTGGTCGCCGTCGATACGGATTCAGGTGTCTCGCTGTCACTCGTCGGCGGCACAGCATCCATCGGCACCTGTTTTCGAAACGTCGCTACTTCGATGGTCTTCTGTCCAAATTTGATATGGGCAAGGCGAAATCGCCGGCCGATGATCCAGCAGTTGCGAAAGATACGTTTTACCTGGTGTGGGTGGGCGGAAGTGCCGATATCGAAATCCTTCGGATTCCGCTTGAGCAATAGATCACGAACACCGCCACCTACGAGATAGGCAGTGTGATTGAACTTGCGAAGCCGATAGAGAACCTTGAGGGCGTCCGCGTCGATGAGTGTACGAGAGATCGGATGATCGGCGCGCGAGATGATGGTAGGCGCAGTCACGGTAAGACTAGCCCTTAGCTTCTTTCCAGTTACGGCCGACACCGACATCGACGGTGAGCGGCACGGAAAGCTCGACTGCTTCTTCCATGCATGCGCGGACGAGCGCGCTAATTTCCTCAATGTCCGATTCAGGCACCTCGAGCACCAGTTCGTCGTGGACCGTGAGTATCATGCGTACGTCACGAGGCAACACGGCGTGGAGATCGATCATGGCTCGCTTTAAGATGTCGGCGGCCGTGCCTTGGATTGGCATGTTTACAGCCTCTCGTTCCGCTCTACTTCGAAGCTGCCCGTTGCGACTTGTCAGCTCTGGAATACGGCGCCGACGACCAAACATCGTTGTGACAAAACCACTCTGGCGACCGGCGTCGAGCGTATGATCAATGAACGCTCTGACGGCCGGGAAGCCTTCGAAGTATGCGTCGATGAAGGCCTGCGCCGCCTGCGGTGTCACGCCGATGTCCTTCGACAACGTAAACGCTGTTTTTCCGTATAGCAGGGAGTAGTTGATGATCTTGGCGCGTCGCCGCAATTCGTGCGGGTCGAGTCCACTGTCTCGGCCAAAGACCTTCTCGGCCGTTTGGTCGTGAATATCCTCGTTCCTCTCGAATGCGGATCTGAGCTGCTGGTCACCGGACAGGTGCGCGAGCACACGAAGCTCAATCTGCGAATAGTCAGCCGAGATTAACACCCTGCCTGGCGGCGCTGTGAACGCCGTTCGAATCTCACGTCCAATTTCAGTTCTGATTGGTATGTTCTGCAGATTCGGGCCGCTACTGCTTAGCCGACCGGTTGCTGCGACGGCCTGATTGAATGACGTATGAATACGACCGGTCTCCGGATTAACGAGCTGCGGTAGTGCATCAATGTAGGTTCCTTTGAGCTTCTGGAGGCTCCGCCATTCCAAAACTTTCTGCGGCAGTCTGTGGGCTGTCGCAAGTTCTTCGAGCACTGCGACCGATGTCGACGCGGCCTTCGTCTTACCAGTTTTCTTGAGTGACGGTAGTTGTAACTTGTCAAAAAGGATGACTGAAAGTTGCTTCGGGGAGTTGATGTTGAACTCCTCACCGGCCAGAGCATAAATCTCAGTCTGGCAATCGCCGAGCTGCTTTCCCATCCAAGCCGACTGTGTCGCGAGCGCGTCTGTATCAATTTGGACTCCGGTGCTTTCCAGATCTGCGAGCACTGGTAGCAGTGGGAGTTCAAGTTCACGATAGAGTTTATCGAGACCTTCGTCGGTGAGACGTTTCGTGAACCGATTGGCGAGCTGCGTTGCGAGGTCACTCTGTTCCCCAGCGAACTCGAGCATCGCATCGGGCGGGACGTCGGCGAAGCTACGCGCCTTGACACCCTTACCTACGATTTCCTCTTGCGGAATAGCCTTATAACCGATCTGCTCGAGCGCCAATGCGCCAATTTCGTGGCTACTGGTTGCATCAAGTAGATAGCTTGCAATTAGCGTGTCGGTGGCGATTCCACGGAGAGTAATATCATGACGACCGAAAACGAGTATCGCCTGCTTCAGATCATGGCCGAACTTGGACACGGTCTCGTCCGCTAGTAGTGCGGCGAGTATTTCGATGGCGCCTGCGCACGAAAATTCGCTTTCCGCAGTAAGTGCGCGATGTCCGAGAGGTACGTATCGAGCGTGATGCGGACCCGCTGATAGAGACAGTCCGACGAGGTCAGCTCGCATCGGCCGGTGGCCATCGATGATCAAGCCGAGACCAACCTGTCGGCCGGAGCCAAGCGCTTCGACCAGAGCCACCAAGTCTGACTGGGAGCGGACGACGTCGTAATCCTTTTCCACCGTGGCAGTGGTCGGTGCGTACTCGGGAAGTAGCGTGCGGAAGCCAAGCGATGAAAAGAGCGTGAAGCATCGCTCCAATGATGGGCCGCGGTAACGAAGGGCGTCGCGATCGAATGGTACCGGTACGTCGGTGCGAATGCGTACGAGCTCACGGCTGAGCCGCGCGTCGTCCGCGTGCTGCTCGAGGGCGCTCCGGTAGCGCTTCTGTTTGATGTCTGACGCATGCTCAAGAAGGGCATCAAGTGTGCCATGGGTTGCTATCAAGCCCCGGGCACCCTTTTCGCCGATACCTGGAACACCTTTAACGTTATCGACGGCGTCTCCCATGAGGGACAAGACGTCGACGACCTGCTCGGGGCGAACACCGAACTTTTCCTGCACTCCGTCAGCGTCGTACCACGTTGCGGGATCGCGCGGGTTGAAGACTCTGACCCCGTTGCGTACTAGCTGGAAGAAGTCCTTATCGCCAGTGACGATGACGACCTCGAAGCCGTCACCAAGTGCGCGTTCGGCCAACGTACCAATCACATCGTCGGCTTCGAACTGCTCATGCGTGAGTACCGGAACGCCGAGGGCCTCGCATGCCTCATGCACCCAGGGCACCTGATCAACCAAATCGCTTGGCATCGGCGCCCGGTTGGCCTTGTAGTCAGCCGCGAGTTGAGTCCGGAAGGTCGGACCTTTGAGGTCGAACGCGGCAGCGATCAAGGTTGGTTCATGGTCAGTGATTAGCTTCCGGAGCATTTTTACAAAGCCGTACACAGCGTTCGTCGGCTGGCCGTCGGGACCGGTCAGGTCATGAATCGCGTGATACGCGCGATACATCTGCGAGCTGCCGTCGATGAGGAAGACCGTTCCGGAGGAGGGCATGTGGCACTTGGAGTGTACCATCTAGTCTGACAAGTCAATTGCCTCAGACTGGGGAGAATGTGAGGTGTAGTGATTGACTTCGGCCTCGTCATGTGGCAGCCGGATGGACATGGCTCGGTACCTTCGCTGCCGGTAGCATGTCGAGACTGGATCGACCCGACGGTGTGCCCACAATTTTGTTGAGCAGTTGTCGCAACAGTTAAAGGTTCTTCAGCAAGCGCGCCCATCCGGTAGCTGTGCGACGTAGCTCTTCTTGGTCGTATATACTGCGCCGCTCTCGGTGACCGTGCGTTCGGTATCCTGCCACGTCGCCCGTTTACTCCTTGTTATGCTCTTTCGGGTGCAACAAGATGAGTCTGTTGGCATATCAACTACCTATCGAGCAAGGGTCATGTCAGGATGTCTAGGGCCAAAACCGGTAAAAATCCGAGTGTGCGCAATCACGTCGGATGTGCTGTGCCTGTTAGAGGTCAGAGTACGAGCACAGTGCCAATGCCCGCCGCGATGAGCACCACCTGACGTATGGCACCCACATCGATTGCGCCGCGATGCAGGCCGGGGATTAGGTCGGCCATCGCGACGTAGAGGAAGTTCCCGGAAGCAAAGGCGAGCACGTAGGGAAGTGCCTGCGGCACCCACCCGGCGGTGCCATAGATCGCCAAGGCCCCGAGGATGCCGGTCGTGCCGGCTAGCGTGTTCATTATCAGCGCACGCCGGCGCGAATAACCGGCCCCAAGTAGGATCGCGAAGTCCCCGACCTCTTGGGGAACCTGATGGGCCGCCACCGCAAGGGCTGTCGTCAGACCGAGCGGAATAGACGAAAGAACCGCCGCGCCAATGATTGTGCCGTCGGTGAAGTTGTGGATCGCACCGCCGACCAGAACGAGCGTGGCACTGCTACGGGCTTGTCCATCATGCGCATCGCAATCGTTGACGTGGCAGTGGCGCCAGATGACGAGTTTCTCGACCATGAAGAAGAGGAGGATCCCGGCGAGGAGAGTCCCGAGCACGGCGGAAGCGTCAAGTTGTTTAAGTGATTCGGGCAGGATCGCCAGGAGCGCTACCCCTAGTAGGGTGCCGACCGCGTAGCTGATTAGCCACGGGATCAGGCTTGACCGGGTCGAGCTGGGGAGAAGCAGAAGCAGTGAGGCAATGGCTAAGCCACCAAGGCTGCCAACGACGCTGAGGCTGAGGGCGACCGCCAGAACAGGCACGGGCGGATAATAACAAATGCTCTGTGACAGGGCCTGTACAGAATGCGTCGACCACCGATCGGCTCGAACCAATTGAGGGTCGAGCGTCTCTACGGACAGGTTGGTAGTTAGGGTATTGCCAGGTATTGGAAACTTAACACTGGTGCTTATTGATTATCCGGTCGACTCGGGCTCTTAGTTATGCTCGTCGGATGACACTACTTTGTTCCCTCCACGAATATCTGGCCGTCGCCTTCCGCCAGGAGCCGCACCCCTCGAAAGCCCTCGGCTTTGAGAGCTCCCTGCGCGCCGCCGTTGGCCAAATACTGGGCATCCAGCGTTCGCTGGGATAGGAACGCACCCAGTCCGCCGCGCACCGCCTGTTCGATGATCAAACACCGTCCCCCGAGCCGCAACACCCGAAGGGCCTGCTGGAGACACACGACCCGGTCGTTCATGTGCATCTTCCCGATAACGTTGCTTGCGACGACGACGTCGAAGGTTTCCGGGTCGAAGGGGAGCGCACCAAGTGCGGCGGTCTTCACCTCGACCAGCACGCCAGTCCTGGCCACCGCGCGTTCGAATCGATTGGCCTGGTCCACGTTCTCGACAACGGCACATGCTTCGCCACTGATGCCGACCACTCCTGCAAGCGCGGCAATCAGTTCGCTGTCGTCGCCGTCTAGCTGTAACACCCTGGAGCCGAGCTTGAGGCCCGCCATCGAGACCTCAAGGTCTCGTGGGCCGCTGTTCCCCTTAAATTTGAATAGGGACATCGATTAATACCCCAGATTCCAAGGACACGAGCGACGTCATGATATAGTTTCCGGCCGTGAAAGGACCCAAGGAAATCGAGCCGAGCAAACGTCTCGGCGTGCTTCTCGTCGGGCTGGGTGCCGTCAGCACTACATTCATTGCTGGTGTCCACGCCATTCGCAAGGGGTTGGCTGCTCCAACCGGGTCGTTGACCCAGATGGGTGCTATCCGACTCGGTAAGCGTACGGACGGGCGTTCGCCACTCATTAAGGACTTCGTGCCACTCGCCGCGCTCGACGATTTGGTCTTTGGTGCCTGGGACATCTTCTCAGACAACTGTTACGAGGCAGCGAGTACAGCCGGTGTGATCGAGCCGACGTTGCTTGGCCAGGTGCGCCCAGAGCTCGAGGCGATCAAGCCGTGGCCGGCGGTCTTCGACCAGCGCTACGTTAAGCGCCTGAATGGACCAAATCTAAAGACCGGCGGAAGCAAACGAGAACTTGCCGAGCAGATCATCACCGACATTCGGAGTTTCAAGGCTACGAATAACCTCGACCGCCTGGTGATGGTCTGGTGCGGCAGTACTGAGATTTTTATGAAGGAGACGAAACTCCATGAGTCTTTGGAGGCGTTCGAGCGTGGCCTTGCGGAATCTGATGACGCGATTCCATCAAGCATGATTTATGCCTACGCGGCTATCAAAGAAGGGATTCCCTATGCCAATGCGGCACCGAACCTCAGTGCCGACATACAGGTGCTGGAGGAGCTCGCGCTTGAGACGGGTGCGCCGCTGGCTGGTAAGGACTTGAAGACCGGTCAGACACTGATCAAAACGATCGTTGCACCTGGGCTCAAGGCACGTCTCCTTGGCGTTGCCGGTTGGTACTCGACCAACATCCTCGGCAATCGCGATGGAGAGGTGCTGGATGATCCCGAATCGTTCAAGACCAAAGAGGAAAGTAAGAAGTCGGTGCTTGACTACATTCTTCAGCCCGATCTCTACCCGACCCTTTACAGTGATCTTCACCACGTGGTGCGTATCAACTACTACCCGCCACGGGGTGACAACAAAGAGGGGTGGGACAACATTGATCTCGTCGGGTGGCTCGACTATCCGATGCAGCTCAAGATCAACTTCTTGTGCCGCGATAGTATCTTGGCAGCGCCGATCGTCCTTGACCTGGTCCTGCTGCTTGACCTCGCTGCGCGCGCGGGTATGAAAGGTATTCAGGAGTGGTTGTCATTCTATTTCAAGAGTCCGATCCACGCGCGCGGCCTCTACCCTGAGCACGACCTATTCATCCAGTTGATGAAACTCAAGAACACGCTCCGCTACCTGCGCGGTGAGGAACTCATCACGCATCTGGGTTTGGAGTATTACGACTAGTTCCGGGACGCTAGGACCGAAGCTTTAGAACTCCCCCGCATTGATCTCATAAGCGTGAATCGCGCGCCGGTGGGCTCTCTGATTGATATGCCTCTCATCGAAGCGCACGATCTGTGGAAGACCTATCGAATGGGAACCGAATCGGTTCATGCCCTGAGGGGCGTGTCAGTCGAGATCGCACGCGGGGAATTTGTTGCCATCATGGGTCCATCAGGATCGGGCAAGTCGACTTTGATGAACCTGCTCGGGTGCCTTGACACCCCGACGAGTGGTACATACCTGCTGAATGAAAAGAACGTTAGTCGGATGAACGACGACGAACTGGCCCGAATTCGCAATAAAGAGATAGGGTTCGTGTTCCAGACTTTCAACTTATTGGCGCGTGCCACGGCACTGCAGAATATTGAGCTGCCGCTGATTTACGGGGGGGTTAAAGCGGGCGAGCGTGAACGGCGTGCCATCGACGCGGTGCGAATAGTGGAGCTTGAAGACCGGATGAACCACCGACCGAACGAGCTCTCTGGTGGTCAGTGCCAGCGGGTAGCCATCGCACGGGCATTAGTCAATGAACCGTCGCTCCTGCTGGCGGATGAGCCGACCGGAAATCTTGACACGAAAACCGGTGTGGAGATCATGGCGATCTTCGAGCACCTCTTTGAGCGCGGGAACACGATCTTGATCGTCACACATGAGGCGGAAGTCGCAGCGCACGCGCATCGTGTGATTCACATTCGGGACGGAGGGATCGAGAAGGATGAGCGTCAGACTAGGGCGAGGCGACCCACGGTTATCACGTCAGGTTAACAGGCACTACTAGCGACACTCCTGATACTCTCCGAAGACCTGCCTTAGGGTGTCTGCCACCTCGCCGATTGTGGCTCGCGCCTCTACAGCCGCGATGATCGGTGGCATCAGGTTGGTCTCTTCCCGAGCAGCCCACTCGACGGCATCAAGGGCCGAGCGCCATGCGGTTTGGTCGCGTGAGCCGCGTAGTGTGGCGACGCGCGCCACTTGCGCCGCCTCGAGAGCGGGGTCGATTTTAAGAGCCCGGACCGGCGTTGCCTTGGAGGCGCTTGAGATGAAGCGATTGACGCCGACCACGATTGACTTGCCCTGGTCAATCGTCTGCTGCGTTCGATATGCTGATTCCTGAATCTCCCTCTGGATGAACCCGGACTCGATCGCCGCAAGGACGCCGCCCTGTTCATCGATTCGTTTGATCAAAGCCACCGCGTTAGCTTCAAGTCGGTCGGTCGTTTGTTCGATTGCCCAAGCACCACCAACTGGATCTACAGTGTTTGTGACCCCGGACTCCGATGCGATGATTTGCTGGGTCCTCAAGGCGATCTGCGCAGCAGTTTCGGTGGGCAGACCGAGTGCTTCGTCCCGTCCATTGCAGTGCAGCGACTGTGTGCCACCCAGCACGGCGGCCAATGCTTGCAGAGCCACGCGCACAATGTTGTTGTCTGGCTGTTGAGCCGTGAGCGTACTGCCCGCTGTCTGTGTGTGAAACCGCAGCTGCAGAGCGCGTGGCTCTGTGGCACCGAAGCGGTCTCGCATGAGCCGGGCCCAAAGGCGCCGCGCGGCGCGGTACTTCGCAATCTCTTCAAGGAAGTCATTGTGGGCATTGAAGAAAAATGACAACCGCCGGCCGAAAGAATTCACGTCGAGCCCAGCGTCCACGGCCGCACTCACGTACGCGATCGCGTGCGCAAAAGTGAAAGCGAGTTCCTGAGCGGCGGTCGCTCCTGCCTCTCGAATGTGATAACCGCTGATCGAGATCGGGTGCCATCCCGGCATTTCTCCATTGCAGTACGCCACAACGTCAGTCACGATACGAAGCGATGCGCGTGGTGGATAGATATAGGTCCCCCGCGCGACATACTCCTTCAGTATGTCGTTCTGCACAGTGCCGGCTAACATGCGTGGTTCAATTCCTTGGCGTCTCCCCACCGCGACATAAAGCGCAAGCAGGATGATCGCGGTGGCGTTGATGGTCATCGACGTTGAGATCTGGTCGAGGGGAATGCCGTCGAACAGTTGCGCCATGTCTTCGACCGAGTCGATCGCGACACCGACACGCCCCACTTCACCTGCGGCGAGCGCGTGGTCCGAGTCGTAGCCAATCTGAGTCGGCAGATCGAAAGCAACGCTCAGACCGCTTACACCCTGTTTGAGGAGATACCGATAGCGCCGGTTCGATTCGGCGGCCGTCCCGAATCCGGCGTACTGGCGCATAGTCCAGAGCCGGCCCCTGTACATCGTCTCGTGGATGCCGCGGGTGTACGGGAACTCGCCTGGTGCACTAGGGCCGTTACCAACCACGGTGTCACGTCGATCATCGGGTGTGAAGAAATTCGAGGGCATGGACACTGGAATTGTACAGAATACGGGGGCGTTTATAGTCAAATGACCTAAACAATCCACTGTATATTGGGGTTTGATTATGAAAAACCGCCACATAAAGTGGTGTTTGTCTTGACACCTCATGGTGTGCTGTTTACAATTTGCGCGTTTTCCTTCGCAAAGTTCCCTGCCTCAAATGTCTCAATTCTCTCTCGTCCTATCGACCCTCAGCATGCGAACGAGTCGGCATGGGCGAGGGTCCGCCACGGTTACAGGCCCGGTAGCAGTTGAGGAGGTTGCAGTATGGACGACGTCGTGAATCGGTTGGCACGCGAGTTGGCCGAGGCTATTGGTGCTGCTGTTGCCGATGACGTGGGAGTTGAAGCGTGTCGAGAGAAGGCGCGTGCCGCCGGGTACGAGATGCGCGTTTCTCTGGAAGCCGAGATCGGATTCGGGAACCTTTCGGGTTCGCAGGCGCTTGCTAAGGTTGCCGCCATCTCGCCCCCATCAAAAGCTAGGGAGCGGATGGACATCACGGCGAACGACCGTCGTTTCTTGCGGTCACTACGCATAGCCGCGGGCGAAGTGAATCAAAAAGTCGAGTAGGCTTTGCGGATCCGAGTTACTTGATCCAGGTTCGCAGATCTCTCCCCGTCATCTCAGGTGGGGGCGTGACACCCATCACGCCGAGGAGGGTCGGGGCGACATCGCATAGCTTTCCGTCCCGCAGGTGATGACTCTGACGAGTTAGGTCCTCTTGCACTAGAATCACGGGGACTGGATTTTTGGTGTGAGCTGTGTGGGGCTCGTCGCGCTCTGCATCCCACATCTGCTCCGCGTTGCCGTGATCTGCGGTGATGATCGCGGTCCCCCCTGTTTTCTTTACTGCCCGCACAATGCTCGACAAGCAACGATCTAGTGTGGACACGGCCACGACTACCGCGTCGAGATTACCCGTGTGCCCAACCATGTCGGCGTTTGCGAAATTGCAAATGATCACGTCGTGCCGGCCCGTGCTGACGTCCTCGACGAGCTGCTCCGTGATCCGTTCCGCACTCATCTCTGGTTTCAGATCGTATGTGGGCACCTTTGGTGATGGGATTAAGATCCGATCCTCGCCGTGGTACAGTTCTTCCTCGCCACCATTAAAGAAGTAGGTAACGTGCGCGTATTTTTCCGTTTCGGCTAGTCGGAGGTTTGTTCGGCCCTGTGCCGACAACACGGTTGCTACGTTGGACGAGAACGTTTCTGGCGCAAAGGCGACAGGCAAGCCGTACGTCGCGTCGTATTCCGTCATCGTCGTGAGTATGACGTGCGGCCAAGCTTCTCGTTGGAAGCCGTCGAAGTCGGCATCGCTGAACGCGAGCGCTCGTGTCAACTGACGCGCGCGGTCTGACCTAAAATTAAAGAACACGACCGAATCACCCTCCGACACTAGTCCCACCGGTTTTCCCTCAGCGTCCACGACTACACCCGGTTCGATAAATTCATCGGTTACCCCGATCGCGTACGAGTCAGCGATGATTGAGTGCGCGTCGGGTGCGGCGCGACCGCGTCCGAGCGTTAGAGCATCGTACGCGCGCCGCGTTCGGTCCCACCTGCGGTCGCGATCCATAGCATAGTAACGTCCGATGATTGACGCGATGCGCGCGGTGCCTGTCTGGGTCATCGCTCGTTCGAAGCTAGCGACGTAGTCGATACCTGCTGTCGGGGGAGTGTCGCGCCCGTCAGTCAGGGCGTGCACGAACACGCGCGCGACATGGTGGCGTGAGGCCATCTTAGCGAGAGCCATCAAGTGACGCTGGTGACTATGAACACCACCGTCCGACATGAGACCGACGAGATGCAAAGCGTGGCGATCGTCGGCGCAGCGCGTCATAGCGGTGACGAGCGCCTTATTCTCGGAGAAGGCGCCTTCCTGGATGCATCGATCGATGCGCGTGAGGTCCTGGTAGATGATCCGTCCAGCACCAAGATTCATATGGCCGACTTCGGAATTCCCCATCTGTCCCGACGGTAGACCGACGGCCTCACCGCTCGCGACGAGTGAGGCATGCGGGTAGCGGTTGAGAAGATCGCGGTAGGTCGGGGTGCGACCTAGCCAGATAGCGTTGTGTTCGCGAGCGGGGTTCAGGCCCCAACCGTCAAGCACGACGAGCACAACAGGGGGGTGTGCGTGTGTCATATCACATAGTGTGGATTATTAATTCGACGAGGGATGATATCATGCCGATCGGGTCGTCAATTGCATCATAACTGTCATAATTTCAATAGTTTGAAGCATGTCTAGTTGTTTGACTTGAAACCGGCGGTCGCCTATTATGAACGAGTTTGCCGACGATAAAACGACCTCGCTTTGGGAGACGAACGCCAATGAATTACAACGCCCGACGTAAGTTGATCATCGGGGGAGTTGTTGCAGTGTCCTTGCTACTGACCGCTCCGTCGGTACGTGCGCAAGATCAAGAAACTAGCGCGCTCAGTTCGCTCGAGGATTGGCAACGAGAGGAGCTGCAATCGCTCGTCGAAGTGGTCGGTGCGGCTCTCCGGGGTCAGCTCGTTGAAGAAGTTGAAAAGCCGTTCGTTTTCAACCCGGGCTTCTTGCAGGGAGCAGAGGGTAACACGTACGTACCATTCACACTCACCTTCGAGCCCGATACGGTCACAGCGTCCACGCTGGCGGCGTACATCTTTGTCACCGAGCACGTGGATCAGTCACCGGTGACTCCAGAAACACCTGACAATACAGAAACAGAAGATAACGCAGCGGAGGCGGAGCTGCCCGACGCGATCTTTGAGGAGGGCTACTTCCCCAATGTAAACCCGACCCCGGCCGAACCGTTACATCTCAGTTTGGCGTTCGCTGCGCCCGGCGGGACGTACGATATCTACCTCGCCCTTCGCGACAGCTCCGGCGGCGCTGCTGCAGAAGACAGCCAGGCGACCGCGAAGGTGATGATGCTTCATGAGGAGTTGACGATCCCAGATTTGTGGGATGAATTCCAGACCAGCACGGTGATTGTGACTGATGTTGTCGAGCCACTCACTGCACCGATGACACCGGACCAGCGCATGCTCTATCCGTACAGTATCGGCGGAGTACGGATCGAACCGAAGCACGACTTGATCTTCGGCAAGCAGGAAGAGTTGTCGCTTGTCTTTCTCGTGTACAACCCTGGCGTGCAGGACGCGTCGAAACCGGATGTGACGATCGAGTACACGTTTCACCAGCGAACTGCCGATGGCGAAGAGTTCTTCAACGACACCAACCCGCAGCAGTTCAACGGACAAACACTGCCGCCTGGGTTCGACGTGACGATGGGGCACCCAATCATCGCCGGACAGGTGGTACCGCTCACGTTGTTTCCGGCGGGTGACTTTCGCCTTGAGATCGCAATTGTTGACAACACGTCGGGGTCAGTGGAAACACGAGACGTCAACTTTACAGTGGAGGAGACGTAAGGCCTGACCCGTAGGCTGGGGACCTGCAGAAAAGAATGCTACGTTCGATTTACATCGCCACTGCCACGGTGTTGGTGGTGAACTTGATGGTGCCACCCGCCGGTGCTGCCAAGACCGCCACGGCCGAAAGGCGAGGAGTGTCGAACGAATCTGGTGTGGCGGTCACAAGCACGGAGGCTGCTACTGGGCACATCCTCGGTGTCGTCACCGATGGTGCCGGCGCTGCGCTGGATCGCGTGCTGATCTCGGCCTCTGGTCCCTCTGGCACGACGCTAGCGGTATGTGATGCCGAGGGCCGCTTCGAGTTTCGATCGCTCCAGGCCGGACAATATCTACTCCGCACACATCTGTCTGGCTTCACAACCTCACGGCGTCTCGTCGTCGACGTCCGGCCGGACAGTCCGACGGTGCAGTCGCTTACCCTACGACCCGAGCACGACACGGTGAGCGCGGCACCGGTACCGCACATCGTGGTAGCGGGTTTCGGTACGAGCCCTGCCCTCACGGCTGACGTGACCGACGGTCACAGACTGCAAGCCGTGTTTGCGCCCGGTGGAGGTACTGGAGCTGGCCAAAATACCGACGGCATCGAGCCGGCGCGTGATGAGCCGAATGCACCGCCGACCTCGCTTGCGCCACACGATCATGGGACAAAAGCGTGGCGTCTACGCCGGGCCCGACGGAGTGTTCTCAAGAATGTGAAGGGGCTGATGGTTGATGGCGAGGTCGAGCTGCCCGAGCAGTGGGCCATGGAACTCGGCTCGCCGCTCGGTGGAAGCCCTCTGGCCAATCTCGTCGGCTCGCCAATTGCCGGTGAACTACAGCTTTTGACGCGTACCACACTCAATTCTTCCGGTCAGCTCTGGTCAGTCGATTCGGTGCCGGGCCAGATTGCCCACGTGTCGCTCGCACCGACCCGCGAAGGAGCGTGGGCCGTCCGCGGTGCCGTCGATATGACCACCGCCGACACATTGTCGTGGGCCGTGGCCGGGTGGTATGAGGTAGATCCGCACGATGACCACGCGGTTGAAGTCGGGGCGTCGTACAGCAAGCACCAGTTTGCGCGCGACGACCGGACCACGCTACTAGCGCGGTCCGGTGAGCGAATCAGCCCGTACAGCCGTGACGTTGGAAGAATTGAGACGTTCGATACCTGGACGGTGTCACCGCGATTCACCGTCGGGTACGGCGCTAGCTTCGCCAGGTACGGCTATCTGGACGACGGCAACCTGTTTAGCCCGCGCGCGCAGGTCACCATAACACCGATACCCCGAACGCGCGCCCGCGTCGCGATGTCACAGCATATGCTCGCACCAGGTGCTCAGGAGTTCCTACCACCTGTGTCAGGCGTGTGGCTACCACCGGAACGCACGTTCACCTCGTTGTCACGACTCGATCCGTTGCAGGCGGAGCGTACTCGGCACGTCGAAGTTGCGGTCGAGCGCGACGTCGGAAGAGGGTCGGTCGTTGGCCTGCGCCGTTTCTACCAGGACGTCAACGACCAGCTCATCACCATGTTCGACCTTGTCGGCCAGTCGCCGACCGACCGGTTCAACGCACCGGGTGGTCACTACTACCTCGCGACCGCGGGCGGTGTTAACACGGATGGCTGGGGAGTGACGTTCAGACACGACGTCGCGGGGCGTCTGCTCGGTACCGTTGACTACAGTGTCGTGCGCGCGCAGTGGTTGCCATCGATCGCTTCGGGCTTGTTCTCCCAAACTATTGGAGCCTTGCGCACCGGTTCCGAACAGTTTCACGACGTGACCACTTCAGTTGAAACTACGATTCCCGAAACCTCAACGCGTGTGTTTGCTCTTTGTAGGGTCAACACGGCGTTCACGCGAGTCGACAGTCACGGCGCCACATCGTCAGGTGTCGACGCGCGCTTCGACGTGCGCGTGACGCAGACCTTACCGTTCTCGCCGTTCGATGGCAGTAGCTGGGAAGTACTTATCACGGTACGAAGTCTCTTCCACGACCAGACGCGCGGCGCATCGGCGTACAACGAGCTGTTGGTCGTGAGCCCACCGCGACAGTTCGTTGGTGGGCTGGTCGTTCACTTCTGATTCTGACCGCAAACTACCAAACAGTAGTGATGCATCACACCTAGAGGTCGTGTTCAGGTAGGAGCCTATACGGCTTAACGATCCATAATGTTGGAGAAACGCTTCATTTTATTGAATCAGACTGACTATGACTGTGCAAATTAGCAGTTCTGCAGTTAGTTGTGACGTTTTCCGTTGCGTGTAGCCGGAACGGTATTTGCATTTTGAGATTAGACGTAGAGATGCAGGGATGACATCTGCTAAACGTAAGGTGACGGCGCGCCAATACCGCGGGGGCTGGAGTCGGGCGCTCCTGGCCGTGGGAGTTGTCTCGGTACTCGTCTTCCTGGCGGTGGCGAACGCGGTGGTCCGCGCCAACTGGAGCGAGGTCGAGGACGGTGTGCTCTGGGTCGAACGGGCCGAGGGGCTGGTCGCTATGGATGTCGCGCCGCGCTCGACTGGAGCTCGCGCAGGCATCGAGCCAGGCGATGTACTTCTCTCCGTTGATACGTATGTTGTCGAAACGCAGGCCGACGTCCTGGCCGTGCTCCATGCAGGGGTCGTGGGAACACGCGTTGATTACTCGGTGCTCCGTGTCCGAGATCAGGTGCTGCTTGAACTGACGCTACAACCTGTACCGACTAGCGAGCTCGGCGTCTACTTCGTGCTTGCTGGCGTTGGCCTATTTACCTTGCTCGTTGGTGCTGCGGTGCGCGTCCGTCGACCTGATCACAAGGCTACCCTGCACTTCTTTTGGTTGACGGTCGCGTTCTTCGGAGTGTTTGCCTTTTCGTTCAGCGGGCGCCTTGATCGCCTCGATTGGGTCTTCTTCTGGGCTGACGAAATCTCGATCGTCTTTTTGGCTCCGCTCTTCATGCATTTTGCGTTGGTATTCCCTGAGCGGTCACCTGGGTGGATCCGCAACCGATTTGGTCAACGCGTGTTTCCGCTGCTCTACCTCCCGGCGTTAGCGTTGGTGCTCATGCAGGTCATGGCAGTCGTGGGGTCAGATGAAAGCGCCGCGTTCACGCGGGCGGTCGAGCGGACCTGGCGACTCGAGCATATTTATCTTGCGGCGTGCACCGTCGGGGGACTCGCCACGATGGTCCTAGCCCTCAAGCGGGTTCGTTCAGTGACTTCACGGAGGCAGTTGCGCTGGGCTGTGTCCGGTGCGGTGCTAGGCGGCCTGCCGTTCACTTTGGGCTACGCGTTGCCGTACGCGTTCGGATTCGATCCGGTCGCGGGATTGGATCTCACTGCGGTGCCGCTGGGTCTGATCCCACTAGCTTTCGCGTCAGCAATAGTCCGGTACCGCCTCCGGGACGTGGAGGTCATAGTCAAGCGGAGCCTCGTCTACACGGTGGTGGTGGTGGCGATGGTGGCGATCTATCTGGTTTTGGAGAGTCTGGCGTCCGAAGTATTCCTCGAGGGTTCGGACGAGCATAACTCGATCATTGCGCTGCTGGCCACGGCGGTCGTGGTTTTACTAGCTGGACCGGTGAAAAACGCGATTCAGACGATGCTCGACCGTCTCTATTACCGGGACCGTTTCGATTACCGGCGGGCGTTAGTTCGATTCGCGCGCGAACTCAACAGCGACCTCGACCTGGAACGGCTGAGCGAGAGACTTGTTTCGCGGGTCAGCGAGACACTAGTAGTCGATCGGATGGCACTCATGCTCTGTCGTCCAGATAACAAGGGTGATACCGGAGATAACGTTCCGCTGAGGGATTTCCGGCCGATTCGGTGGATTGGCTTCGAGACGCCGCCACCGTCGCTCGCACGTGGCACGAGCATCGGCGACCGAGTCTATGAGCGTCACACGGTGCTGTTGGACGACCCGTCGAATCGAAGGAAGTTTGATCCCGACGACGTGGCCACTTGGCGTGCACGCGGGATCTACTACTTTGTGCCCTGCGTATCGGAGGCAGGGACCATAGCCGTGATGGCGCTTGGCCGAAAAGATAGTGGCGAACCGTTGAGCAGCGAGGATATGGCGTTGCTTGCTGCGGTAGCTGGACAGGTTGCTACGGCGCTAGAAAACGGTCGCCTCTACGGTCAGCTTCAGCTGAAGGCTGGCGAACTCGACCGGTTGCACCAGTTCAGCGAAAACATTATCGAATCGCTGAGTGATGGATTAGTCGTTCTGGACCTCGATGATCACGTCGTTCGGTGGAACGCCCGACTGGAGCGGCTCTATGGCGTCTCGCGGGAGGATGCCATCGGCCAGAATCTCGAGACGCTGTTCGATCCTCCGTTCGTCGATCGGCTACGGAAGGCCAGACAGGAGAAGCCGGCGGGAGCAGAGCTGTATCGCATCCCACTGCTATCCCGACATTCGGCAGGCGAGCGCTTGCTTGTGAACGCGGCTACGGCTCCGTTGCTCACTCAGGGTGGTTCAACGAATGGCACGATGCTCATCGTTGAAGACATTACGGCGCGCGTTCAGCTCGAAGAACAACTCCAGACTTCCGAAAAGA
>Ga0310342_100000292_pt1 | contig 26923 bp, 20 predicted proteins | sample S15DNA20500_MG_FD_206155 | JGI IMG/M metagenome (GOLD analysis project Ga0310342, IMG submission 206155) | Marine microbial communities from station ALOHA, North Pacific Subtropical Gyre - S1503-DNA-20-500_MG | ecosystem: Environmental > Aquatic > Marine > Oceanic | place: Pacific Ocean: North... | reverse complement strand
CGCTCACGAAGGGGTCGTAAGATGTTTACGGACTCTTTGTCCGCAGCAGAATGGTCTTTTAGTTCATACATTCGCCCCTTTATATCAGCGGGCTCAAAGACTTCCAGTAATGGTCAAGCGGATACCTCTGCACACCATCACGCAGTAGAAGAAGCTCTTTGGGTTGCAATGGCAGGTCAAAATAGGTATAATGCTAATAATACTGGCAAATTTTATCACGGAGCTGCAGGAGGTGCTATAAGCGGATTGGATATTACTAGTCAGGATAGTAGCTCGCCTGGATATACTGTAAGCACAACAACAACTTTAGCAGTTCCTACTGCAGCAGCTTCTGGAGTAGGAACAGGAGTTACAGTTGCTGCCGGTGCAGGCTCAAATACAGATGGTACTGGTGCAGTAATAACTGTTACAACAAACGGCTCTGGAGTAGTAACAGCAGTAGCAGTTACAGAAAGGGGTACACAATTTGATACAGGAAATACTATTACAGTTGATGCAGAAGCAATAGGAGGGGCTGCAAGCGATGATAATGTAGTACTTACAGTAACTTCAGAATCTCTTAACTCTGATGCAACTGATATGGATATTAACTTTTACGATTCTAACAGAGCAGCATTAGGAACGTTTAACTTGTATTTTGTATTTAGTGATAGAAGTGCTGGGCGTTTGCTCTATAAACTTCAAAATGCAGTTGTTAATGAAGCTGCTATTGATTTTGATATCGATGGTATTGCAACAATTAACTGGTCTGGAATGGCGGGGCAAATTAAAGAAGTTGCAACAGGTTTAGGCGCAGGTCAACTTACTGCAGCTACTACTGCACCAACTGCAACTGCTGCAGGCGCACTCTGGGTAGATACGGATGACAGTGATAAGCTGTATATTTCTACTGGTTCAGGAAATAGTAGCTGGTATGCAAATATTAGTGAAGGAAGTACAAGCACTGGAAACTTTATTCGTAACCGATTAACTAATCTAACTCTTGCTCCGGAAGGTGATCTTGCCGGCGGAACAGGTTTTGTAGGAACCACTACGTTTGATAGAGACGGTGATGGTACTGCAGATGACAAGTATCGTGCAGACTATAGTGTAGCAATCACGGGCGGGAACGTAACTATTAGTAATAATATTTCGTACCTAACTCCTGAAGAACTCGGTAAGGTTAACCAGCCAATAGAACACGTTACAGGAACAAGAAGTGTTACAGGAAGCCTAACTTGTTACTTAGCCAGCTCTGATGCTGCTACTAACCGAAGTAAGAACTTATTCCAGGACTTAGTGTCCGACATTAATACTGTTATTAATAAGTTTGCAATTACTTTACAAGTGGGTGGAACTGATACTACTAAGCCTCGATTTGAGATTGCTTTACCGCTAGCTCACCTTGAGATACCAAGTCACTCTATTGAAGACGTGATTTCTTTGGAAACTAACTTCCACGGTCTTGGCTCAGGTGTAGGCGAAGGTGACGAAGTAACACTTAAGTATATTGGAGTATAATAACCCCTAAAAAATAATTCTTGACATTTCTGGTGTTTTGAACTATAATATAGGGTAAAGATTAGGGGGGTCTTTATGGCCCCCTTCTTATATTGATGGGAAAGAAATGCCTAATTTTACTTTTAAAAAGGAAGCCGCCGTACATTTAGTATATGGGGCATCAAAGTATAAAATAGATATTAGAGAGGTGTCTTTTAGCCAGTCTTTCCAGGAAAAAAGCTATAAAGTGAAAACCCTTCATAACCAGTCAAGTTTTGAGGGGTCTTCTGTAAATCAAGCAAATGCAGCGGAGTTCAGTTTTAATACTCCTCTTCTAGAAGAAGAAAGACATAGAGTTGTATTTGATCGACTACTAGATTGTGCAACTTTTGATCTATACATATCATCCGGGCAAGATGTATTTAAGCTAGAAAAATGTGTTATTCAAGATGGGACGTTCGAGATTAATAAATCAAGACCCCTGAGATTAAATATTTCTGGCGAAGCATCTAAGCTGTCAAAACTTAGTGAGGCAGAAATTGTCGTTTTGGGTAATATTACCCTAGATACGACAGGTACTGCAACTACTACATACATAGTACCTAAAATAATAACTTTAACTATCGGGGGAACAGATGTTTCATCCTCCACTAGTGCTTTGGGGGCCGAAGTACAAAACGATGTTAAATGGAATAAGTATAATACTCTACAAGGAGCTGTAGCAGCTACAAATGCAGCTACTTCGATGTTTCCTTCAAACTTTACGATAGGAACCAGAGTTCTAGCAGGTTCTATTACTAAGTACTTAGAAGAGAGTACCGACCTATTAACTTGGGATACAGATACAGCATTAGTACTAAAAGTAGGAACTTCAGGCACTTTTAGGGGTATTAATTTTAATATTAGTAACTGTTCTTTTACGAATAGATTTCAAGATGGAGATATATTTTTAGAAGAGTATAGTTGGAGAATGACGCAAAGACCGACCACGCTTTCGAGCGTGATAACTTACACAACAGCATAGGAGTGCTAAAATAGTATGGATTTAAAAAAATTAGTAGTGGATACCAAGAGTACTTGGGTAGACTTCGCAGGTTTAGACGGATTTGAAGTAGAAGTAGCAAATCTTTCTAGAAAAGAATTAAATGGATTGAGAAAGAGGTGTACGACCTCTAAGTTCAATAGAAAAAGTAGAGCAGTCGAGGAAGTTTTAGACGAAGATAAATTCGTAATAGAGTTCTCTCGATCATCTGTATTAAACTGGAAAGGTCTTACTTTAGATCATCTACAAACTTTATTGTTAATAGATGCGGGTGAGAAAGATCTAAGTGCAGAAGTAGAATTTTCTGTAGAAAACGCAGAAGTACTTGTAAGTCAATCTTCAGAATTTGATACATGGCTCAACGAGGTAGTCTTTGATTTAGAAAACTTTCGTAGTCAACCAAAGAGAGACGTGCCTAGAAAGACTGGAGGAGCTGTTCAAGCAAAGTGATGGGGGGTTAACCCAAGAACGTTATTTTGAGATGCAAGAACAGATGGGGCTCGAAATAGAGGTTGAAAAAATGCCTCTTGCTTTTGAAGATTTTCCAGATACAGTAATAGATGCAATAAATGTTTTTAATAGATTAGGAGACAGAATTTATCCTGATATAGGATATATCGGTAAAGACTACACAAATTTCAAACTCTACCAAAAAGTTTACGGGGTCGAAGAAAGTAACGAGTTTTTCTTAGAAGTAGTAGAGTGGCTGGATGCCCGAGCTATCAAAAAGTCCGCAGATCATATGAAGCGGGAATATGATAAAATGAAGAGAAAGAACTAGTGGCAAATGAGATAAGGCTTAAAATTAAAGTTGATGATGATGGCTCACTTTCTATTGTCGGTAAAGAGGCTAAAACGGCTTCAGAGGAATTAGATAAGGTAGGTAAAGCCGGCGGGAGAATGGGCAAGTCAGCAAGAGATGCTGATCGCAACATGAAAGGATTGTCTAAACAATCCGCTAATGCCAACAAAAACTTTTCTAAGATGCAGCAGGGAATGACTGGAGGTCTTGTCCCCGCTTATGCTATTCTTGCTTCTAATGTTTTTGCTCTCAGTGCTGCTTTTGAGTTTTTCAAAAGAGCTGCAGACTTAAAAAATCTAGAAGCCTCTCAGATTTCTTATGCAGAAAATACAGGTGTAGCTCTAGGTAGTATCACTGCTAGACTACGAGAAGCCAGTGGAGGTATGTTAGGTTTTAAAGAAGCAGCACAAGCTGCTGCTATTGGTATGGCAAAAGGGTTTTCTCCCTCACAATTAGAAGAATTAGCAGAAGGCGCAAGAAAAGCATCAGTGGCTCTTGGTAGAAACTTTGAAGACTCTTTTGATAGACTTATAAGAGGTGCTTCAAAAGCAGAACCAGAATTATTAGACGAACTAGGTATCACTTTAAGACTAGAAGATGCGACTAAAAAATACGCTGAATCTATAGGTAAATCTGCAAAAGAATTAAATACCTATCAAAGAAGCCAAGCGGTTTTAATAGAAACTCAAAGACAATTACAAAAGAATTTCGGAGGTATGGACGCTTCTGTTAACCCGTTCGTTCGCCTGTCAAAAGTTTTTGATGATATTATAAAAGCAGGCACAGGTTTCTTCTTGCCCATGGTGGAAGGAATAGCCACCCTTTTAGCAACAAGCGCTACGGCAGCTATAGCTGCTTTTGGCTTGTTAGGAATGTCCATATTAAAAACTATACTACCAATGGATCAACTAGGCGAGAAACTTGAAAACTTTCAAAGAGATACTAAGCAAGGTTGGGACGATGCTGTACAGGGTGTAAAAGACTATCAATTAGAAATTCAAAAAGCATCTGCAAATGTAGCTGCCACTAAAGCTGGTGGCGAAGAGGATATGCAGAAATTTGCTCAAGAAGCTCTTGACCAAGGGGCAGATTCTCCTATACTTAAACGTGCGGCTAAAGGCGAAATGCGTGGCTCGGACGAAGCCATGATGCGAAAGGGCTTAGACAGCTACACTAAGCAGATGCAGGATTCGGGCAAAGTTACTAGGGGCATGTTTGCAAAAGTTAATTCAGATCTTGTTAATAGTACCGAAGGTGCCCTTAATAGAATGCAAGCTAAGCATGCTAATGTCTTTCAAAGGATGGGTAAGCGCGTCGTGCTTTGGGGTAAAAGGACAAAATTAGTATTTAAAGGTGTAGGCGTAATAGGTAGAACTATGTTTCTAGGTTTGGCAAAAGGCGCACGGATGGCTGGTAAAGTCATGGATAAAGCCATGAAAATGGCCGGAATTGTAGGCATAATTAAGTTAATATGGGACATGGGCCAAAGATTATTAGAATCTCCTATGACCATAGCATTAGGATTTGCTAGAATGGCAGACAATATAGTTAATTTCACCGCTCCTTTACTAGACTGGATAATTAAAGGGTTTCTCAGTATGAGCGACTCAGTTTTGAATACTTGGAACAACATCAAGGCAGGAGTAACTAATATAATAACTAGCATTAGGAAAGTCTTTGCAGAGAAAATGATAGCTGCTATTAATTCTGCAAAAGAAGCCGCTAATGGTTTAATAGAGACTTTTAATACAGTGACAGGTGCAAGTTTGGGTACTTTTGACCTTCAAGATCCCCCTGATCCTGATGACTATAAGCAAGTAACTGCTGAAGTCAGCAACCTGGCAGGTGCTTACGTAAAAATTAATGACGAAGGTACAAGGTTTGAAAAGATACTCACAGAGAGTAGTTTAGGTAAAAGAGCAGCAGCGCATGAAGCGGAACAAGACGCAATTAAAGCTAGTGCTAATGCGTTAAGAGAGTTTATTGACGCAGCAAAAGCCTCCGAAAAATCTTTAGGAGGTGTTGCACTTGGTATGGAACAAGCAGTTTCTGAGGGTATAAATCCTTCTACAAAAGCATTTAATGGGTTAATTAGTTTGGATGTTGCGGGTCTCTTCAAAAAACTAGGGGCAGAAACAAAAGTATGGAATACCGAAACGAAGAAATTTGATACTAAATCAGTACTAAATGAAGTAGATAGGGCAAGAGCCGTTGACGAGTTATCAAAGAGAATGGGAGGTTTAACTAAGTTATCCCCTAAATATGCTGCAGCCTTAAAAAAAGCTCTGGCAGGGGATGACTCCGATCTACTAGCTCTTGCTAAAGATCTTTCAGATACAAATGTGCAGCTTAAATTCTTCGAAGAAGGTCTAACAAGTACAAAAACATCAGTAAAAGATGCTTTAGGTGGTGGAGATATGCGGTCTGCCATAACAGCTCTAAGACAGTTGAGGGATGCCGGAGAGGATGCCGGAGAAGGTGTAGAGGATGCAACTGGGCGGGCCGGAAAACTAGCAGAGCTTCAAGAGAAGTTTAAAGAATTATTCGGCGAAGGTACAGATGCAAATGTTTTATTATCTGCAATGGAAGCCATTCAGATGGAACAAGACGCATTAGCAGCGAGTACTGCGGAGCTCAACGGCATAACCGGAATAAGTAAAACCCTATTAGAAGAAGACCTTAACATCAGAGTAAAAATTAATGAAATAGCACAAGCTACATTAGAACTAGCAAATGCAGCGAATGAGACAGACAAGGCAAAAATACAACAAAAACTAAGAATACTTGAAATAGAAAAGGCAATTACTGAACAAGCTAGAATGAGACGGCTTTCCGAAGAGATGCGAGGTGCTGGCAAATTTGGTGCGACCGCAGCAGGCGGCTTGCAGCATCTTATAAATGTGGAACAGACAACAAAGAAGAAGGCAGGGTTACAAAGTGAATGGAGTGGCCTGCAAGGTATGGCGGAACATGGCGTGGCGATGACGGAGGCAGAGGAAGCGCGTCTGAAAGCAATGCCAGGCTTGGTTGAAAATGTAAATAAGGAATTGTCCACATTATCGGAAGGTAATGCAAAAAATGTATTTAAAAATATGGCAGCAGACTTTGCAGCTTTAGGACCAGAGGGAGAACTAATGTCCCAGGTCTCTATGGGTATGGGCACTATGATAACTGCTGTGCAGTTGATGGGCGAAGCAGGGGACAATTCCGCAAAAAGAATGGCAGCAGGTTTCCAAGTAGCTGGTGCAGTCTTGTCAAGCGTTAGTGGAATTATGAACGCTGCCCACCAAAACAGAATGAGAGGAATTGATGCCGAAATTAAAGCTGAGAAAAAACGAGATGGAAAATCAAAAGAAAGCTTAGCCCGAATTAAAGCTCTTGAAAAGAAAAAAGAAGGAATGGCTCGAAAGAACTTCGAGATGAATAAGAAGATGCAGATGGCAAATGTTATAATTTCTACTGCTGCTGCTGTTGCGTCAGTCTGGGCAAATCCAGTGGATTGGTTTAAAATCGGTGCAGGAATGCTAACTCCGATAGTTTTAGCAATGGGAGCAGCTCAACTCGCTATGATTGCAGGTACCTCTTTCCAAGGCGGTGGTAATATGGGAGGGGCTGGCACATCAATGCCCACAAGCATCGCAGTAGGAGAAAGAAAAAATACCGTTGATATGGCAAAGAGTAAATCCGCTCGTGGAGAATTAGCGTATTTAAGAGGTGGTCAAGGAATTGGCGGCCCAGAAAACTTTAGGTCCGCTTTCTACGGAGTGCGACACAGAGCAGCAGGAGGTAGTGCAGGGTATGTAGTTGGCGAGCAAGGGCCAGAACTTTTTATGCCGGATCGACCCGGAACAATAGTATCTGCAGATGAGACTGATGACATAGGCGGAGGAGCTGGAGTCGTTACTTTTAATATTAATGCTGTAGATTCAGCAGGGGTTGAAGAAGTATTAACCCAACAGCAGGGCCACATTATATCTATGCTTAGAACTGCAGCCAACGTACATGGCGAAGAATTTTTTGAAATGGTAGATGATACAGTTTATACCCCTCATCAAGGCTCTATAGCGAGACTATAACATGGCTTTTGCAACTATATTACCAGACCCCACTAATAAAAGAGGTTCGTGGGGCGCAAATGACGCCAGTGGAGACGCTGGTCCAGGTTTTGCAAGTGTAAAACTAACTTCCGATCAGAAAATGTTAATGTCGAGAACAAATTCTCAACGAGTTATTGCTCGATCTGTTGCAGGACATAAGTGGAATATTGATATAGGCTATCATCCAATGACTAGAGAGGAGTTTGAGCCTGTTCATACTTTTTTACTACAGCAACGAGGCCCTTTAACTCCATTTTTTGCGGCATTACCCCAATATTCAGAACCTAGAAATGCTACTTTTTCTTCGGACGGATATGTTAATTCATTAGCAACAGTAGGAACCCAGTCAGCTGGAACAACTAGTTTAAAAATTGGAAAGGCTGAATGGGGGCTAGTTCCGAATAATGCTACCGCTACCAATATCCCTGCACCAGGGGATATTTTTACTATTAGCGATGATACAAACACTAATCACACTAAAGTGTATATGGTTACTTATGTAGAGACTTATTATGTGTATGGCGGCAGCGGAGCTCAACCTGCGGCTGCAACTAATCTTAATATTGGTATAAACCCTCCTTTAATAAAAGAAGTTCCCGCCTCTAAACCCCTTGTCTTTAAAGGCACTAAATTCAAAGTAATACTGCCTAAAGCGCTTCAACAATATTCTTTAGGAACGGATAATCTTTATAAATTTAACCTCAAGCTAGAAGAATACCTATGATTCAATTGCGTACACTACGCCCAGATGTTGAAGAATCTCTTCTGAAGGGGGAACCTTTTGTATATGCTCATCTTATAAAGTTTGAGAGAGTAGTAAAAACTCAAACTGCTAAACCCTCAGAATCCGCCACCGATTATTCTTATATTACAGATGCCTCTGTAGACCTTGTATGGGATGATGAAAGTAGTGATGTAGAAGGGGCCGCTAATGGGGCTCAAACTTATGTCGCTAATCGAGTTTTAAAAGTCGGAGGAATTAATGAGACTACCGAGGCTAAGGCCACAAATTTAAGTCTTGATATCGCCTCCATAGCTTTAGGGGCTACTTATACTGCAGTAACAGATGATGGAATAACCCTTACAGCTTCTGGCACTACAGCCACTATGGAATTAACAGGTACAAATAGTGATTCTTGGCTAGATAGAGGGTTTTCAGAAGGCGATAAAGTTACTATTACTTGCTCTACTAATGCTACATGGAGTATAAGCCTTACTATTAATAGTTTTTCTGTATATGATAAAAAAGCGACATGTACTATAGTAGGTGGAGATACGGCCACACCAAACGCTACAATCACTGATGCTGAAACTGGTGTTATAGTTGACTTATCTACTGATGAAGTTGTTGCAATTCTTAATGATCCCAATGATGCTACTTATGCAGGTTATATAAATAGGGAAGTTTCTATTTATAAAGCTCATATTAATACTGAAACAGGCGCTATCATTGGACTTGAAGCTAATAATAAAAAAGGCCCTTATTTAATCTTCAAAGGAATTATTGCTAAGGTTAAACTTTCGGAAGATCCTAATAAAGACTCAAAAGTTACTTGGACTTTAACAAGTCATTGGGGTGATTTTGTCAGGGTAAATGGCAGAATAACATCCGATCAAGAACACAGGGCTATTTCAACAAGGGGGCAGCCTGACCCTTCTTCTCTCCATAGATATGAGTATGCGGGGGATTATGGCTTTATGCACAGTGAACAAGCCATAAATATAATCGCAATATACCAAGTAATGGAAACTAGGTATAAACTGAAAAAGTCTGGGTGGATATTTAAAAAATATAAGCAAGTAGAGTACCAAGTAGAAGTTGATAGAGAAGTTGATTTAAGACTTAATTTAGAAGCTAAACATTTACCTATTGTATATGGAGTTAATCGTGTAGATAGTGTCCCTATTTTTGCAGATACAAATATTCCTGGACCTGGTGATGCTACTAAAGTTTATACTGCTTATGCAATTTGTGAAGGAGAAGTCAGCGGGTTGTATGATATCTATATAGACGATCAGTCCCGAGTCTGTGTAGACAAGAATGACGAAGAGGTTAGAAGCGAGCAGACAAGTGAAGAGACTATTGATGTAATTTGTTCAGGTAGAATGGATAGGGGAGATACTTTAAGTTCTGCTGTTTCTGCTAATAGAGGGGTGAACCAATGGGCGGGACAATATCAAGGTGGTTGGGAGCACAGCTGGCTGGGGGGTCGTTTTGCTCATTGGGCTGCTACATACGGCCAAAATGATGCTGCTGTAGAAAGTGATAATTCAGATGCAGGAGTAACACACGAAAAACAAACTCGTATAAAGTTTCCTATACAGGGCAAGCTACAGTTTCATGCAGGACGTCCTTATCAACGATCAAATGATATGTTAACAGGTATTGCTGCAGCAGGAAGAGATAAAACTACAACTAATAAATATGCAGGCTTTAAACTTCAAGGTGATTCAGAGTATGCTGATAACTATTGGACTCCTAACCATAGGCTTCTTGATACTGCGTATGTAGCTGCTGAATTTGAAATTGCAGAAGGGGATGTAACAATTCCTCAACTAGAGTTCGTGGTTCGTGGGAAAGAGCTTGAACAATATAATTATGATTATTCCTATAGAGCTAATCCTACGGAATCTTACGATTCTGATAAACGTGACTTATTTAAAATTGGAGATATTGTAGATTTTTATGAACTTGATGGCACTGAATTAGTTCCTTCTGAAAGTATTCAAATATTAGATTTAACTAAATATTTAAACTCTCGCGAAGAAGAAGTCTGGAAGTATAGGTTTTCTTCTGATCCATTAGGGGGCAGTACTACTATTACTTCTTTTAAGATGGTGCAGCTTGACGAAGCACATGACCATTCTAGCGCTTATGAAATGGTTACTTGGAACCATAAAGCCGCGTCTTCAGATAGTTTAACAAAAACAATGCTTCAAGCCATTACAGTTACTTCGGGGGATGGTAACGGTACAGTTGCTGCCAATGCTACTGAAGGAATAGATATATCAGAACTGTCTACAGATATGAAAGAATGGCTATCTTATCTGACTGATAGTGGTGGTATTACTATTGCACTCTTTGGCAGTACTATTACAATTACAGCTGAAGATCTTTTAGAAAATTTAATGCAAGTTCAGTTAGATGGCGGCGGATCAGACCCAAATGTATCAGGAAGTGGAGGTACTTTTGAAGTTGCCGGTGCCGGAGGAACAAGTGCGGGTATATCGGAGTTAACAGGTCTTTTAATAACAAATGCCATTTATTTAGGTGACGGCGCTCTGGTGCCTGCTGCAATTTCAGATAATGATGATTATTTTAAAGGGCAGCGAATAAAAGTAACAACAACTTTACCTGCGGGGGACATCAAAACCCAAACTAGAGAAATTATTGGGTACAACGGTGCGAAACAAGTTGCTTATACAGGTTCGCTGGGGCCTGTAGCAGCGGGTGTAGATAATAAAGGGTCTTATACAGTTGCTGCAACTCAAACCTCAAGTGTTACAGTTATTTTAACAGAAGCTGTAACAGACCTTGCTGCAGGTCAAGTATTAAAACACGTTATCAATACTGAAACGGGTTACAATTCGTATATTCCAGAAGGCACTAAAATTACAGCTGTAAATACCAGTACAAAAACTATAACTGTTGATACTGCTTGTAATTTTCTCGCAGGCTCTATTATTACATCTAATATTGCAACGGGTTCTACTACTGCTACTACTGTTACTCCTGAGCCTTTCCAATTCGTTCCTCTTGGAACGGATGAAGAAACTAGTGATGACGGAGTTAAAACTAGCGCGTATAATACTAGATGGGAAATTCTACCTCCTGGAGATACAAAAGTATCAATTAATCCAGCTATACAATTATTAGACTACTTAATTAGTGAACGCTACGGAAAGGGCTTAGACTTAGATAAAGATATAGATATAGCGTCTTTTCAACAAACTGCAAGATTGTGTGATACTAAATCAGATGTAACTTTAATAATGGAAAGTGGGACTTTTACTCCTGGGGAGAAATGGTCATTCACTTCAACCGTTGATAGTACTGATTATTTTCAGTGGCAAGGTACTGTATATTATGCTTCAACTATTTCTTCTGGGGATTATGCTAACAAAATACAAGTCACTTTTACAAACTGTATAGGAAAAATAGCGCATAAATGGCATGACTGGAAATCTTATAATATAGGGGAATATATTTATCATAAGATTGGAGAAAAAAATAAAATCTTCAAGGTTGAACAGAATAATACTACAATAGGAGAACCTATTGAGAGCACCGACGAAGAAACAGTCCTAACCTTAAAGAAGGGGAATACCACAGCAAATGTATTTATAGGTAGTACAGTAGCTGTTGGTGATTTTTATGCTTCCGCAAGAGAGTCTTCTTGGGATCATAATCCGGTTGTTAAATCTTATGACTCAAATGATAAGAACTTTTCTGTTAGTGGGTACTCCCTATATGATTCAGATGATGTAAAATATTGGAGATATTTGGGTTGGCAAGACCATAATCAACGAGAAGTAACCCGTCATCAAACTAACTGTGTAATCCGTTCAGAAACTCCTGTGTTTGATAATGTTAATTCATTGCTTAAGCACTTCAATGGGATACTTAGGTATTCTGCAGGAAAATATGTATTAGATATAAAAATAGCAGCAGATACTATTCCTGCTACTATAACTCATAATAGTATTGCGTATACAGAACCGAGACGAATTAATGCGGATGATATTATTGGAACCATTAGTGTCGATGACGCTGGATTAAAAGGTAGTGCAAATACTGTATCTGTAGGTATTTCTGACCCTGCTATTAGGTATGATAAACGTAGCGTAAGTTTTTATAATAGTGATTATTTGAAGGAAGATCGAGGAATTCCTAAGAAAAAAGATGTAAAAACTCCATTAGTTACAAACTTTTTTAATGCTCGTATGAATGCAGAGCAATATCTAATTGATTCGAGATATGGAAGAAAAATTAATTTTCAAGTTGGCCCACAAGGTGTTTTATTAGTTTCTGGCATGATAATTTTAATTACTTATCCTCGCTTTAAATGGACAGATAAGCCTTTTAGAATAAGTAATTTACAAGTTCGAGAAGATTGTTTAGTGCAGGTAACTGCTGAAGAACATGATGATTCAATTTATAAAATTGATCTGAAGAAAAAGAAACTTGGAGAAGCGACAGGGGAAGGTCCTGAAGGCCCAATCACTGACGAAGGTGCTATTCCTGGAAGACCCACCGACCTAACAGCAGGAGGGGGAAGCAATGTTATTAATTTAGCATGGAATAACGCTGCAACTTTTGGAAGAGGTAAAAAGTCACAATGGACAACTGAACTTTATCGCCATGATAATAGTTACTATAGTGAAGGAAGCGGGGCAGGATCATTAGCAGTTTTGGATCCCCCTATTAAAGAGTACACCGATACCCTTCTAGATATTGATACAAATGCTACTTACTATTACTGGGTTCGTCATACAAGAGATAAGGTTCCCTCTTTCTGGGAGCCCGCCCCTTTAATTGATACTGTAAAGACTATTGAAGTTACTGCGGCAGGTAGTGGTTACTCAAGTATTCCAACTGTAACCTTTAGTGCCCCTAATCTTTCTATAAAAAGCTTTACAATTACTAATGCAGGTAGTGGTTATTCTAGTGCACCAACTGTAACAATTGCTGCCCCCTCCTCAGGAACAACTGCTACCGCCACCGCCACCATTGCAGGAGGGGCAGTTACAGCTATTACAGTCCTTAATGCAGGTAGTGGGTATACTAGCGCTCCAGCTGTAACATTTAGTACTGGTGCAGCAGCAGCAACAGCAGTTTTACATACTACAGCAACAGGAACAGTAGTTTTAACAGATGAAACAGTAACTGGCGTAACAATAACTAATGCAGGTAGTGGGTATACTGCTGCTCCTACCCTAACTTTTTCTGCGGGCGCAGCAGCAGCAACAGCAGTACTTTATGTAGAAACAGACCCTGGAATAGGTGTATCTGGAACTGCTAATGCAGAAACAGGTAATACAGAAGCCACCCCAGAACTTTGGAAAGTTTTCAACTATGGGGCTACTGAATCAGAAGTTAGAGGAAATTTTCAAGGTTATCAGATACCGGATTTAAATATTAGTCTTCAGACTGGCACTTTAGGATGGGAGACTTTAGCGGCCCCCGTTCTGGGTGATTCGGAAATTGATAGTAACGGTCAAATTATTGATATAGTGGATGCTTCAACAGGGTGGTACACTAAGAGGGAGGAGACATCTTGGGGCAGCACAGCAGGAACTAGTTTGTGGGTTGCATCCATGGCTCCAGTTTCTGGGGTTGAGAATGTCGTAGAAGTTGTAGAAGCTGATTGGACTATTTTTGCCAATCATGGCGCAATTCCAGACACTGTCTCCGCTTCTGCAACAGCAGATAATGGAGAGCATATCTTTATAGTTGATAGCTCAAATAATATTACCAATGATTTTAGTTGTACTTTTAAGGTAATAAAGGGAGCCGATGAACTTAGTTATGCTCCTTCTGGTGATACTGGTTATGGAATCACAATTACAGGAGCAGGTACGGGGGATGCCCAAGGGGTCGCATTCGGATCGGAGACTGTAAATAATAATATATACACGTATGGTGACGTAGATATATCTGCTACTGGCGAAATTACTATTAAAGCTACTGCTAATATATTGGATGATTTTACAAGTACTAATTATGAAAAAGGTGAAATATACTGGAGTGTCTTTGACAGATCCAATAACTATGTGTTAGCAAAAGGAACAATTAATTTACGAAGAGTTAGAGTTTCAACACGAGATGGGTCTACCCTAACTTTAACTATGACTTCTGCGCAAGCAACAACCTTTAAAGGAACTTTAGATGATACAGTTGCAGCAGCTGTTGCGGCCGCAGTAATAGGACATGCTAATGTCCAGCCCTGTACTACTACGGGGACAAAAAGAATTGTTCCAAATGATAGAATAACTGTAAAATTTGAAGATACAGTCTCTACTCGTATTTATACTGGTGCAGCAACTGCAACAAGTGCTACTGTAGGAGCTTCTGCTTTTAGTTCAGTTGTGACGGCAGAATTTGATGGCAGTGTAATTGTAGATGGTACATTATCTGCAGGAACACTATCTGCAGATTCAACAATATCAAATCAAGTAAATGTAGGAAGTATATTAAAGGTAGGTACCTCTAATAGCGACTCGAGCGCAAAATTTTATAGTCATGCTAAGACTGCATATGGGGACAGTACAAAAGGGTTCTTTATGGATGGCTCTGGAAGAGTTCATATAGGTGATAATACAAACTATATGAAGTTTGATGGTACTGATTTTTCGTTTGCAGGACAGTTTAGTGTTACTGGGCCGCCAGGACCGTCTGGCGGTCCTGGGCCTGGGGGAGGGCCTGGGCCTGGGGGAGGACCTGGGCCGCCCGGTCCCACAGGACCAGGGGCTGATTTTTCAACTTTTACTACATTTCAAAATAGTGGTACTGACGATACTAATGCGCCTACTAATACAGAATGGTATAACAAGGTGGGAAGGTATCCTATAGTTAATGACCAGGCATTAGTCAGAGATAGTAATAGTTCCCAAGGGTGGATAGTTACTGCGGTTACTGGTACTGTTGGAGTAGGTCAAACTACTACGTGGGGAGAAATTACTGCGCTAATTGATGGAAGTCTAATAGTTACTGATACTATTGGGACTGATCATTTAAATGCTAACTCTATTACTGCGTCAAAATTGGCAATCTCATCAGACGCCGGAACTGGAAGTGTGATCTATTTTAATACTGAATCCGGTGAGAACGCTATAGAAGTATGGGATGATGATAATTTAAGAGTAAAATTAGGAAAACTGTAATAGTGAAACAAATAAAAAAGGCGCCTCTAGGTATATGGATGAGGGCACTTTCTGATGAAATTTGTAATAAGATTATCGAAGAAGGTTTAATATTAACACAAGAAAGTGCAACAGTTAATCAAGGTAGAGATATTGATTCAACTGTAAGAGATGGGAAAGTAGGTTGGTTTTCAAAAGATTGCTGGGTAGACCAATTACTTCTTGCTTACGTTTTTAGAACCAATAGATTGAATGAATGGAATTTTAATCTAAATAACTCTGAAAAGATACAATTTACAAAATATGAAAAAGATGATTTTTATACTTGGCATAGGGACTGTAACGTAGACTCTGAAACACAAAGAAAAATTTCTATAACTGTTCAGTTGTCTGACTATGATCAATATAATGGAGGAGAATTCGAAATAAAAGATTGTTGGGGAGAAAAAGTACTAAATATCCCGTTAGGGGCAAAACAAAAGGGTAGTGTTATAATTTTTCCTTCTTCTTTATCTCACCAAGTTACTCCTGTAAGCCAGGGAATAAGATACTCTTTAGTACAGTGGTATAGTGGGCCCCCGTTTACGTAATACCACCGCAAAAATAAACCTTGACTAAGAATGTCCTTTGGTATATAATTTGACAATGGAGAAAAACACATGACCGCAGCTACTTATGACCTAGTGATTGACCAAGGTTCCGACTTTGCGATTGATCTGACAATTACAGAGGGTGGAACAGCTAAGAATCTTACTGGCTACTCAGGACGGGCACAGATACGTACAACTCACGCTGCTACGTCTACCTCGGCTAGTTTTACAGTAACTATAGTGAATGCGGCAAATGGTACTATGAAACTAGAACTCCAAGCAGCCACTACAACTGCTTTAGCTGCCGGAAGATATGTGTATGACTTAGAAATTCATACAGCAAATGATGCTACTGTTAAAAGACTTATACAAGGAAGTGTTACTATTAATCAGCAGGTAACTAGATGACAGATTCACTAGGTACAAAGGTCGCAATAACGGAAGAAATCACAAATATTACTGTGACAAATACTAATAGTATAGGAGTAACATTAGACGATAATACTACTACTCTTGTTACTGTGAATAATTTGGCTCTTCCAGCGCAATTTCAGGATGCAGCAAATATAGCTGTAACTCCCTATAATACTATTGAATCTTCAAATCTTCAAACCGCATTAGAAGAGTTAGCAGACCAAAGTTTCCGAGGCGATGATACCCCTTCAGGAGGGAATGTGGAACAAGGAGATCTTTGGTACGAATCAGATACAGAAACATTAAAAATCTACAGAGAAGTTTCTTCAAATGTGTACGATTGGATTCCAATTGCAATGAGCACAGGAGATTCTGATACTTTAGACGGAGGGTCTTACTAAGACTCGATAGGCTTTTATTATGGCACAAGTAATTAAAATTAAAAGATCTACAGGGTCCAGCGCCCCTGGAACGCTTGCAGTGGGAGAATTAGCCTATAGTAAAGGTAGTGACACTTTTTATGTAGGAGACCCTGAAGCTGCTAATACTCCCATAGCAATTGGAGGAGCAATTAAAAATAATGCTGGTACTGCAGTCCTTGCAACGGGAATTACCGCTGCAGAAATTCGTACTTTAGCGGACGTAGATGCTGCTGGCACTGATAATTCTACAGTAGCAAATCTTCGAACAAACCTTACCGCTATTAGTGATAATACTACTATTGGGGATGCAACGGATGTAACTATTACTACTTCTGGGAATTTAACAGTTACTGGAGATTTATTAGTTAGTGGCGCTACTACAACTGTTAATACCGCAACAATGTCAGTAGAAGACCCTTTAATGATATTAGCTGCAAATAATGGCGCAGCAGACGCAGTTGATATTGGTTTTTATGGATTACATGATACTTCTGGCTCACTAGATTTGTATAGTGGGTTATTTAGAGATGCTAATGATTCAGGAAAATGGAAACTTTTTAAAGATAATCAAGCGGCTCCAACAACTACAGTTAATACAAGTGGTACTGGCTATACAGTTGGAACACTTGTAGCAACTTTAGAGGGAAATGTAACAGGTAATGTAACCGGTAATGTAACAGGAACCGCTGGGTCCGCTACAGGTAATGCAGCAACAGCAACAGCATTAGCAACAGCAAGAAATATCGGCGGAGTAGCATTTGACGGTACTGCTGCTATTGTACCAGGAACTATAACTATTGCAGATGAATCTTCGGATACTACATGTTTCCCTTTATTTGTTACTGCAGCAACTGGAGACCTTGCCCCAAAAAGTGGTACTAATTTAACTTTTAATTCTAATACTGGGGTTTTAACAGCAGATGGCTTCGCTGGTGCTTTAACAGGTAATGTAACAGGTAATGTAACTGGTAACCTTATAATTGGTGGGCATACAGTAGATGATATTGATATTACTTCGGAAGCATCTGATGCAGATGATCATTTAATGAGCGCTTTGGCTATTAAAAATAGGATTGAAGATTATGGGTACTCTACTACTACAGGTGACATAACTCAGGTAACTATTTCTAGTACTGATTCAAGCATTACAGGAACAGGAGCAGGAACCACCGGGGCTATTACATTCGATTTACAAGTGGGCACTATAGACGGCGGAACTTACTAATAGGATAAACTATGGCTCAGGTAATTAAACCAAAGCGTAAATTTACCACTGGCGCGCCTACTACATCCGATCTTGCAGAGGGCGAGATTGCGATAAACACCTTTGATAAGATACTATATATTCGAGACAACGCGAATAACATAATTGAAGTTGCTGGTGGTGGAAGTGGAGGCGGAGGCGGCTCCACTACAGAAGTTACACAATCTAGCCATGGTTTGGCAGTAAAAGATTGTATTCGCCATAATGGAAGTGCCTGGGTAAAAGCACAGGCAAATTCAGCAGCTACTTTAGCACTTGGAGTTGTAACTGCATCAGCGGATGCTAATACGTTTACAGTTGCACAATCAGGAAGATTTGAGTTAAGCTCTCACGGCTTAACAGTAGGGCAGTGGTACTATTTAAGTGCAGATACTGCGGGACTTCTAACATTAACCGAGCCTGCTTTTTCACAGCCTCTTGTTTATGTAGAAGACGCAAATAACGTATTTGTATTTCCTTACCGCCCTTCAAATGTAATGATTTCTGGAGGGACTCCTCTTGGAATCTTTGTAGATGAGTTTGTAGGCGATGGAAGCGATGTTACATTTACAATGGGTGGAGACCCATTAGACGAAAAGAATACTCAAGTATATTTAAACGGTGTTTATCAGGAGAAGTCAACTTATAGCATAAGCGGAACTACACTTACATTTTCTACTGCTCCTGCTAATTTAACAAGTATTGAAGTAATACGATACGCCGCAACTGCTTTTGTAATTGGGGTGCCGGAAGATGACACCGTATCGACGGTAAAACTTCAAGATAATTCTGTTACTTCAGCCAAGATAGCAGTAGATGTAATTGTAGCAGAAGACTTAGCGGCAAACTCTATTACAGTTTCAGAACTATCTGATAATGCTGTAACACAGGCGAAACTAGCAGATGACGCTGTTGGTATTGCCGAATTAGCTGCAACTGGCACTGCTGACGATACGACTTTTTTAAGGGGTGACAATACTTGGGCAGCAAGCGGCGGTTTATATTCTACATGGGCAGTTAAAACCGATACTAATTATACAGTAGTTGATAGTGGTGAGCAGATAATTATGAACTCCGCGGCCGCAAGAACACTTACCCTTCCATCAAGTGCTAGTGCAGGAGATACAGTGATTATAAAAAATGTAGGTGCGGGGCTTGTAACAATCGCACGAAATGGTTTAAAAATAGAAGGCGCAGATCAAGATGGTACTTTAGCTTCTACAAAAGCAATGCAAATAGTATATGTAACTACTGCTTTAGGATGGAAGGAGATATAAATGGCTTATACATTTGGAGCAAGTAGCGAATCAATAATTCATGAATGGCTTTTTCAGTCTTCTGCTTCCTGGGTTCCCCCATATGATTGTAGAGCTTATGTAACAGTTATAGGCCCAGGAGGGTCAGGTGGTTCTTATAAGGATGATGGAGATCACCGATCCTATGTTGGATCTGGTGGAGGCGCGGGAGGCTGTGCTAAAAGTTTATTAACACTGAGTTCTTCTGTTACTTATACAATTACTGTTGGAGCCGGCGGAGCTTCTGTAGATAATGCTGATGGTAATGATGGTGGGGGAAATAGTGAATTTCAAGGCTCTGATATAGACAATATGGCGGGCAATTTAGGCTCTGGGGGTTTAGGTGCTGGAGGCGCTAATGCTGTGACTACCCAAGCCGGAGGTGCTGGAGGCGCTGCCTCAGGAGGTACTATATTTAATTGCACTGGAGGTGCTGGAGGAAGTGGAGCGGTTCCTGATTACGCAGATTATGGGATTCATATTGCTGCTGGAGGCGGTGGAGCCGCTGGTATTTTTGGTAAATCTCATCGAGGAGGTAATGCAATATGCAACACTGGAGGCGCAAATAAAATAGCTTTAGGGGGAGGTGCTGGTGTTAATGGTAACGGCGGAGATGCTACTTCTGTAGGATCAAATGGTACAGCTGGAGGAGGTGGAGGCTCTGCTTGGGGAGATGGAGAAAGTATTACCCTCGTTTATCCCAATGATGGAAATATGTTTGATAATACAGGAAGAATAGTTAGCTGTGACTCGGATGATTATACTGAAACAGGATTGTTTAATATGCATAGTGCTGTTGCAGGCGCAGGTGCCTGGACAGATCAATATGATTCCTCTAGGGGAATGGCGGGTACTCCCGCTAGTATTTTTCATGGATTACATGGGTCTCCGGGTAGAAAGAGTTTAGACTCTACTACAAGATTCTCTGGCCCCGGAGCAGGAGGTTCTGGGTATTGGGCAATGGTAGGTACTCAGTATGGTTGGCATCTTCCAGGGCTTTTTGGTGGCGGTGGCGGAATCACCCCTAATAGTGAAGATTCTTCCTATGGTAATGCCCATTCGAATGGTGCTAAAGGTAGTTATGGAGCTGGTGGGGGCGCTAATGCAGGGTATACTACTAGTTCTTCTTATGCCTTCTACAGCGGTGGAGGCGGCCAAGGCTTAGTAGTGATAACAGTTGTGGAGATGTTATAATGAGTACTTATCGTGTAACAGATAATGATGGCAACGTCAGTAAAATAATAGCCACAGAAGAATTTGCCAAAGCACACTATGTAAGCTATGAGTTAGAGCCTTTAAGAACTAAATCTGATTCAGAAATTGCACAGAGAGAAAAGGATTGGAGAGATCGAGAATTAAAAGAAACAGATTGGATTGTCGCTGTAACAGACCACCCACAATTAGCAGCGTATAAAACTTATAGACAAGAATTAAGGGACTGGCCCAGTACCGGAGACTTTCCAGGTACAAAGCCGACTTTAGGGAGCTAATATGCCATTTTTAGGAAAGTCACCGTCAGATGGAAATAATAATGTATTAATGGATGCATTTAATGCGACGGCTACGGCTACCTATAATTTAACAAAGGATAGTGTAGCATATACTCCAATAAGTGCACAATCGTTAATGGTTTCTTTAAACGGTGTAACACAGGCACCGATTGCAGCGTATACAGTAAGTGATTCTCAAATAGTATTTGCTAGTGACTTAACTACAGATGATGTAATCGACTATATTATAGCCTTTGAAGGGCCGAAAGTTAATGCTACTTTAGACGATGATACTGTTACTACTGCAATGATAAAAGATGATGCTGTAGGGGCAGACCAAATGGCGGATGATGCTGTGGGCATTGCTGTATTGTCAGCAACTGGCACAGCTAACACAACTACTTTTTTACGTGGTGATAATTCTTGGGTTGCAGCTGGCGGGGCTTATAGCGATTGGACTATACTTACTACTACTCCGACTACTTTGGCCGCTAGTGGGCAATATATCTGCAATGATACCACCGCAAGGACTCATACTTTGCCAGCAGGGTCAGCAGGAGATTCGATAGTTATAGCTAATGCAGGGTCGGCCACAGTGACATTAGCCCGTACTAGTAGTCAGAAAATTAATTCAGCAGATGAAAATGCTACTTTGCCCCAAGGCAATTCAGCACAGCTAGTTTATGTCGATGGAACAATCGGCTGGTTCGAGGTGTAATTATGGCAGTATTAGGATCAAAAAGTGAATCAATATTTATGGAACGGGTATTTTCTACTTCCACAACATGGTCGCCGCCTTTTGATTGTCGAGCATATGTAACAGTTATTGGCCCTGGAGGGTCAGGAGGATCTGCTAGAAACACAACCGACAACGGAACTGCAGCTGCTTCTGGCGGAGGTGCTGGAGGCTGCGCTAAAAGTTTACTAAGGTTAGATTCCTCTGTTACTTATACAATTACTATTGGGGCTGGAGGAGCTTCTGTATCCGGTGCAGTTGGCAACCCTGGGCATACTGACGGTACTATATTTGCAGGTTCTGATATTACTGATATGACGGGTGAGCCAGGTGCTGGAGGTCTTCAAGGAATAAGTACTACAAATGTTGCCGGTGCTGGATCTTTTGCTGGAGGCGCTGGAGGCACTGCTTCTGGAGGTACTATATGGAACGTCACTGGGGGTGCTGGAGGAAGTGGAACGGTTTCTTACTGGGAAGCCTCTGGCCATCATCACGCTGCTGGGGGTGGTGGAGCCCCAGGCGTTTTAGGAGCATCCTATAGAGGTGGAAATGCCGCATGTACTGTCAATAACTACGATAAAGCTGTTGCCACAGGAGGTGGGGGTGTTGGAGGTAGAGGTGGAGATGGTACTATATCAGGAGGTATAATGACCCTTATCCACACTCAAGGTGGTTCTGCAGACCACGATGGCGATGATATTAGTACTTCAACTAGTGCTAAAGATTTAGGTGTCTGGGCCAACCATGCTTCAGGTGATAATCCAATTTTGAACCAGGCTCATAATTTTACTCCAAGATTAGGTGTTAATACAATGTCTACTGGAATCCAAGGTTATCCGAACTATGCATATACGGTGCCGTATGGAAAGGATGGCCATCTATCAAGTCAGGGTCAGGCCGTTAGTATTTTTCATGGTTTAACTGGTCAAGGTGCAAGTAAAACACCAGGAGATATTCTCAGAGTATCTGGCCCAGGTGCCGGAGGGTCAGGTTATGCATACTATGCCAGTGCGGCAGATTATGTAACCATGCTCCCCGGCTTTTTTGGTGGTGGTGGTGGTGGTGTTGTTAACTACAGCGGCGGTGCAGGAGATACTAATACTGGCTACTCAGGAGGAGGTAGTTTCGGTGCTGGAGGCGGGGGAATCGTAGGTTATGCCAGTAGCTCTAATGTCTTTAATTCCGGTACCGGTGGTCATGGCTTAGTTGTTGTAACAATTTTGGAGATACTGTAATGAGTATTTATCGTGTAACAGATAGTGATGGGAATGTAGGCAGAATAGTAGCCACAGAAGAATTTGCGAAAGCACAATATGCAAGCTATGAGTTAGAGGTTCCTCCAGTTACGCCTTACTCAGAACCACTAATGCCCCCAAAAGAGTGGAGAGACCAAGAATTAAAAGAAACAGATTGGATAGCACAAATCCCTGACTATCCGAATCGTGATGCATACCTCACATACAGACAAGAATTAAGGGACTGGCCGTCCACTGATGAATTTCCAGACACACGGCCGACTTTAGGGAGTTAAGATGCCTTTTTTAGGAGAACAACCAGCAGAAGCAGGAACCTTACCAGTAGTGGCTAGGTCTGCTACAATTGCAGTAGAATTAACAGCGGGGGCGATAACCGTAACAACTCGGTCCGGAACAGTTAGTGTAGGAGTAGAATAATGGCAGACAGATTTCCACTTGTTGTGGATTCAACAAATAATAACTTAAAAGAGCTTCCTTCCGGAGATAATCTTGATTTAACCGGAAGCGGCATTAAAGTTGGCGGAACTCTTACACTAGGAGGAGTTGATATTACAAGTACTGCGGCAGAGTTAAACTACGTAGATATTACTACACTTGGTACTAGCCAAGCATCAAAAGCAGTAACAGCTGATGCTAATGGAGATGTATTAGTTAGTCAAGAATTTAGAGCAGTATCTTATAATGATACATATGTTTCTGTTGCAAGTGGTGCTAGTCCTGCTATTAACTGTGAGACAGGGAATTATTTCAAGCATGTACTAGACCAAAATGCTACTTTTACTTTTAGTAATCCTCCCGCAAGTGGAACTGGGTATTCATTTGTTCTTCACTTAGTACAAGATAGTACATCTAGAACAGTTACTTGGCCGGGGTCAGTAGATTGGTCAGCAGCAACAGCCCCAACAATTTCAACAGGAAGTGGGGATGATGACTTCTTCGTATTTGCAACTTCAGATGGTGGAACAATCTGGTATGGGTTTACCGCAGGACAGGCAATGGCATAATGAGTATAAGGACTTTAAAAGCTATAGCGGCCTCTGGTGGCGTCGCAGCAGAACCTGATCTGATTGAACAATCTTTGGTGTTTAATTCTGGGGATGGTGCTTACCTCCACCGTACACCGGGGTCGGCAGGTAATCGCAGGACTTTTACATGGAGTGGCTGGGTTAAGCGTGGCGCTTTTTCTACTACTGCACAGCATGCGTTGTTTTCAGCAGGGTCAAGTAATTCAGACTTTACTATGCTTTATATCAATAAGGTATATTCAGGACAGCCTGATGGGGGTTTATTTTTTTACACTTGGGACGGAACCACAGATTATGGTTTTGTAACAAATGCCAGATTACGAGACACCGCAGCTTGGTATCATGTGGTTTATAGCGTCGATACTACTTTAGCAACTGCTGCTGATCGCATCAAGATATATATTAATAACCAATTAATTTCCGATTCAGTGTTTGCGGACTACGGAACTATTCCTCAGAATCATTATACACATATAAATAACACAAACGCGCATTACATTGGTAGATATCAAACCAATGCTCAATATTTTGACGGCTATTTAGCTGAAGTCCATTTCATTGATGGCACCGCATATGCGCCCAGTGTTTTTGCTGAAACAAATTCAGAGACAAATCAGTGGGTTCCAAAAGAAGTTACAGGCGCAACCTATGGTACTAATGGCTTTCATTTCAAATTTGCATCAGGCGCATTAGGGACAGATAGCTCTGGCAATAGTGCTAATTACACGACAGTTAATCTTGCAGATACCGATGTCATGCTGGACACGCCGAATAATAACTTTCCTACGTTAAACTACCTGATGTCAACTTTGAGTGCTGATATAGAGCTTGATCAAGGCAATCTCAGAGCGGTTTCTGATGCCTATGGTAACTCTAATGGTGGTGACAATACGGCAGTAGGAACGATGGGTTTCGATACCGCTGGCTCGACCGGCTATTACTTTGAAGTCTACTGTGAAGCGATGGGAAGGACGGATCTTATTTGGACAGGATGGCAAGGCGTTGGATCAATAAGTCAAACAGAAAGCGATGGTATTGACTCTTCCTATGCTTTTGTCAATGGTTCCACAGGCAGTACTGATATTGTCGCGGCCTACAGACCTACTGGAGACTGGACAAATGTTGGAGATGAACACGGCACGCGGCTATCCGGTGCAATTTATGGTCTTGCCATAAAAAATAACAAAATGTGGTTTAGGATGAACGGCACTTGGTATGGAGACCCTGCTGCTAATACTCCATCTTCTCCAGCGGTTGGGACTCCTCTCGTCATTAATATCCCAGACGGACATAAGGTTCCAATGGTCACGTGTTTTGGGGGGTATTTAAGTTATGGCAATAGTATTGCGGTAGTTAATTTTGGTCAGAACGGAACCTTTAGCGGCAATAAAACAGCGGCAGGAAATACTGACGCTAACGGGATTGGAAATTTTTTCTACTCTGTCCCGTCTGGATTTTTAGCCCTCTGTTCAAAGAACCTTGCAGACCCGACGATTACACTGCCGGGAGAGCATTTTAATACGGTGCTTTATTCAGGGGATGGGGGCACCGACCAAGCAATAACAGGAGTAGGTTTTGAGCCTTCCCTTGTTTGGAACAAAATAAGAAATACCACCAATTGGCACCAGATGTACGATCAAGTAAGGGGCGTCAATGATGCTGTTTTTCCAAATGATACTTATGTAGAATATACTTATAGCGGTGGGGGTGTAAAAGCTTTTGGCAGTGATGGTTTTACTGTTGGTAATAATACAAACTCTACTTTAAATGATAGCGGCTCTACTTATGTTACTTGGAACTGGAAAGCCAACGGGTCAGGATCAGCAAATACAGACGGTGACATAGATTCAACAGTGTCAGTAAATAATACGGCGGGGTTTTCAATAGTCACATGGATACCAAATGGATCAGCTACAGATCGTATCGGGCATGGACTTGGCGTAGCGCCCAATATTGTTATGTACAAGGCATTGGGGTCTGCTGTTGATTGGTATGTGTGGACGGATGCTTCTGGGACAGAAACTGTGAATCAACTCAATGCTACGACTGCCTCTACCGCTTGGAATTCAGCCGGTTACGGTTCAAATTCCAATGCAACAGGGTTTTCCAACTACGGTTGGGGTTTAAGTCCTTATGTCGAAATGCTGGCGTATTGTTTCACAGAGGTGGAGGGGTATTCAAAAATTGCATCTTATGTAGGAAATAATGTTGCTGATGGACCATTTGTTTACACAGGATTTCGACCAGCTTTTATTATGATGAAGTCAATTTCTACAGGTGGAAGTGCGACTTATTCTTGGTCAATATTTGATACTAAAAGAAGTAGTTATAATATTCAAAGAGCACTATTAGAAGCTAACACAGGTGCTGTTGAAGATACTTCTCAAACAGCAGATTTAGATATTTTATCTAATGGTTTCAAGCCAAGATATTCTCCAAATGAAACTAATGGTCCTAACACATATATATACATGGCTTTCGCAGAAGCCCCATTCAAATATGCAAACGCAAGATAAAGGAGAAAATAATGTTCGCAATAGTAAAAGCTGGAATACTTGAAGAAACTGCACGCACAGTTCAACAGTTGTTCCCAAATACTTCTTTCGCTGGGGGGCCTAATGCAGAGTTTTTAACAGAAAATAATGTATTTAGCGTAGTAAGCGGAGAAAGAAAAGATGATCAATATTACTTTGTAACTCAAGGGGATATTACAGTTGTTGATGGAGTACCTATTCAGCAGTATACTAGTACTGCGAAAAGGCTAGCTGACGAAGACGCTAAAGATATAGATGGTAATCAACTCTATATACAAGAGTGGGATGCTGATGCTAATGGTGGCGATGGTGGCATGGTTGATACAAGTGAGAAACAAGTCAACCAAGGTCTAAAAACAAGTAAAACTGCTCAAGTAAAACAAATTGCTAATTCTTCCCTTGCCAGAACGGACTGGGTGGTGATTAGAAAAGCAGAAAGGGATGTAGATATTCCTTCAGCTACTGCAACCTATCGAGCCGCAGTAATTACTGAATGTGCAAGATTAGAAGCAGCAATAGCAGGAGCCGCAGATGTGGATGCATTAGCAGTTGTAATGAATGCACAAAATTGGCCACAGGAGCCCTAAATGGCATACTCTAAAGCGAGAAAATTAGCAGATATTGTAGATATTTCA
>Ga0310342_100000290_pt1 | contig 26957 bp, 17 predicted proteins | sample S15DNA20500_MG_FD_206155 | JGI IMG/M metagenome (GOLD analysis project Ga0310342, IMG submission 206155) | Marine microbial communities from station ALOHA, North Pacific Subtropical Gyre - S1503-DNA-20-500_MG | ecosystem: Environmental > Aquatic > Marine > Oceanic | place: Pacific Ocean: North... | reverse complement strand
GGAAGAGGCGTTCAAGTTTGGTTTTCCATTGGATGCTGAAGCCGTACTGCTGATCGAGGTCGACGGCCTGGAAGCAGGACTCGACTTTCAACGAGACCAGATCATTGAACTCTGCGAAAAAAATGGAGCCCGTGAAGTCCGGGTTGCCCGTGACGCAGCCGAACGTCAAAAACTCTGGAAATGTCGCAAGCAGGCTTTTGGGGCAATCGGCCGGCTAAGCCCCAGTTACTGCACGCAAGATGGAGTAGTGCCACGAACCCAGTTACCTCACATTCTGAAACAAATCACAAAAATCGGCAAACAGTATGATGTGCGGATTGTGAATGTGTTTCATGCTGGTGACGGAAATCTACATCCAATTCTGTTATTTGACGAAAGGGATTCTCAACAGGTCAAAAAAGTCCTGGCGGCCAGCGGCGAAATCCTAGACGCATGCCTGGATTGCGGCGGTAGCGTCACAGGTGAACATGGCATTGGAGTCGAAAAGATCAACTTCATGACGAAAATGTTCAGTGACGACGACTTGGCCGCCATGGCTCGGCTGCGCGAAGCGTTCAACCCTGATAACCTACTGAGTCCTCACAAAATGCTGCCTACCGCGGGTGCCTGTGGCATGGAACAATCACACCCTGGCCGACGGGCAGCGTTATAGCAATAACGGTATCTTAAATTGCTTCACACCGACTCCTGGGTCTTACCATCAAAATCCCAGTCCGGGTCCCATCAAGTTTGCCGTGCCAGTAGCGTCTCTCGTTCATAATCCCTTATTTCACCTAGCCATGCACGACTTACCGGGACATCGTTCTGCAAACAGTAATAATCCCATACGGCACCCATGGGCAAAGTTTTCAGCTCTTCTAACATCGCCAAACGGCCGGTGTAATCACCACTCGTCTCGCAATTTCTCAACAGTTCCTGGGGTTCGAGTAAACTAAAAAGTATTGCTTTGAGTACATTTCGAGTGCCGATTACCCAGGCAGCAATACGATTGATACTGGCATCAAAAAAGTCCAACCCAATATGAATTCGATCCGCGTATTCGGTACGAATCACCTCATGAGCAATCGCCTGCAATTCATCTGATAGTGTGACAACGTGGTCACTATCCCAACGGATGCCACGACTAACGTGCAACAGCAATTCAGGAACGAACTGCATAACAGCTGATATTTTGTCCGAGATGATTTCTGTAGGATGAAAATGGCCCGCGTCCAGACACAAAACTTTTTGCCTAGAAATGGCATAACCCAGATAAAACTCGTGGGAGCCGACGACATAACTCTCGGAACCCAAGCCGAACAGCTTACACTCTACAGCATCAAGGTTGTGTTGCGCAGAAATATTCTCGGCAAAGATCTCGTCGAGTGACGCTGTCAAAACCTCACGTGGCCCTTTACGATCCACCGGCGTGTCCTTCATCCCGTCCGGGATCCAAACATTCGTAATGCACGGTGTACCAAGTGACTGGCCAATCACCGCTCCGATTTTCCGACAAGCAATTCCGTGCTGAATCCAATATTGCCGAATTCCAGTATCCGGATGTGTCAGTGTAAAACCGTCCGCCGCTTTTTGATGAGCGAAAAAGGTGGGATTAAAATCCATTCCCAATTGTTGTTCCTGGGCCCACTCAATCCAGCTCTGAAAATGTGACGCATCCACATCGTTGCGATCAACCGTTTCACCACCAAAATCGCCATAGCTGGCATGCAAGTTAAGTCGATGTCGTCCGGGGATCAAGCGGTAGGCTTGCTCTAAATCTGAGCGAAGTTCGTCGATGGTCCTGGCCCGACCCGGATAGTTTCCTGTCACCGCCAGGCCGCCACCGATCGCCTCACCAAAGTTTTCAAATCCATTGACATCGTCACCCTGCCAACAGTGCAAAGAAATTGAAATAGCCGATAAACGATCGAGGGCAGCAACAACATCAACACCCCACGCTCCGTATTGATCGTTGGCTAATTGATAGGTTTTTTCAATCGTCGAGTTTTGGTTCATCTTTTCTTATTGTCCAACCGTTAATGTCCAACCAATGATCCTTCGTAGACTTACACCAACTTACCACCAGAACCAATGATGGTAACCATTTTTCGGAAAGTTGCGTAGTCACCTGCTAAGACATTCCAAAGGTGACAATTGCGCCGTCTGTACCATTGATCCAGAACCGACCTCTTGCAGTCTCTTTTTCGACAACCACATTGCCTTTTAGGGCTGGATGATTCGCATTGAATAATGAGAAAATAAATAAAACTTGTGTCGAGAAGCTAACTTGTTCCAACTAACATGTTATTTAAGTCCACGCGAGTCGTATGTGGAACATGAAATCAATGGTGCCAGATGAACACAACCTCCTCCAAAATCGACAACTCTGAAACTAACATTGACAACAAGATTGCCGTTGTTACCGGTGCCGGCTCGGGTGTTGGTCGCCATTCAGCGTTGGCACTGTTAAAAGATGGCTTCCACGTCGTGTTGGCAGGTCGACGATTGGCAGCATTGGCAGAAACCGCAAAGCAATCCGACACAAGTGCCTCGCGGGTGCTTGCTATTTCAACCGACGTGAACGATCACGACTCCGTGAAAAATCTATTTGCACGGGTAAGTGATGAATTTGGCCGCCTTGACGTGCTGTTCAACAATGCCGGTATCGGATCGCCACCAGTACCACTTGAAGACCTGCCGCTGGACCAGTGGCAAGAGATCATCAATACGAATTTGACAGGTCCGTTTTTGTGTACACAAGAAGCAATCAAAATCATGAAGGGCCAGAACCCCATGGGAGGGCGCATCATCAACAATGGGTCGGTTTCCGCCGATCGCCCTCGCCCCAACTCGGCCCCTTACACAGCGGCAAAACACGCGATCACCGGTCTTACCAAATCAACGTCACTGGATGCGCGCAAGTACAACATTGCTTGCGGACAAATTGATATCGGAAATGCGCTGACAGATATGTCCTCTCGGGTAAAACAAGGTGTACTTCAAGCTGATGGCTCAGTTGTGGCCGAGCCGATGATGGATGTCACCAACGTCGCCCGTGCAGTTGCCTACATGGCCAGTCTTCCCTTGGATGCAAACGTTCAATTCATGACCGTTATGGCCACAAAGATGCCGCTGATTGGCCGGGGTTAAAAAGAGAACAGACACCATTTAACTGCGAAAATAATTTGCTACAGAGATAACCATCATTTAAGATGGGTTGCGTTGAAACGCAGCTCGTCGACAGAGAGCAACCCACATGGCGCACCAACCCACCGATGCGTATCGCAAAATAACGGATAAGTTTGCCAGCCAGCAATGTGTGATCCTGGATGGTGGAATCGCCACGGAACTGCAACGACAGGATGTGCAAGGATTCCGGTTAAGTGATTCCAGTCATTGGGGATTCGATGCTATTGATTACGCACCGCAAGCGGTTGTCAACGTCCATCAACAGTATGTCGAAGCAGGGTGCGACGTGGTGACAACTGATACCTACGCAGTTTTGGATGCGCCCCAGCGATCCATTGGCCAGAACGTTCCTCGTGCCGCTCCTGCCCATTGGATGGACATGTGTCGAAAAGCCGTAATGCTGGCCAGTGATGCGATCACCTCCGTTGGCAAGCGAGAAGATCGGGCAGTCGCCTTCAGTATTGGAGGCGACATCATGACCCATCAACAACTCGAAACCATGCGCCTGTTGCTACGAGTTTTTGAAGATACTCCGCCAGATCTGGTAATTCTCGAAACACTTTCGATGGTGAATGAAAATCACACGAAAGCTGCCATTGAGTTGCTGACTGATTTCGGCCTACCGGTTTGGGTAAGTTTTCGACGCTGTCGGCATGGTGTATGTGGCATTTACGGCCAGCTTTGGGGAGGACCTGAGGGAGATTATTTTGGCCGACTTGCCCAAAATTTGGAACGAGCCGGAGTAGGTGCCCTGCTCATCAATTGCCTTCCTGTCGAAATGGTTTCTGGCACCATCTCCTGGCTTCGTGACTTCACGGATATCCCACTGGGTGCCTATCCGAACCTGGGTCGGTATCTTGATCCTCAATGGAGATTCGATGAAAGCGTCACTCCTGAAAACTATGCTGAGATAGCTCGCGACTGGCGGGCTGAAGGTGCTCAATTACTTGGTGGTTGTTGTGGTGTTGGTCCTGATCATATTCACGCCTTATCGACTTCATTGATGGGCACAAAACCAGGCGCACCCAAGGATGACGAACAACTTGATTCGGCAAAAAAACAATCCTCGGATCCTACTGAACCCGTGCACCAACCAACGAAGTCGACTCCCGTAGAACCCTGGAAAGACAATCAGGGTCGCGACCTGTTTCCACTGCCCCTTCCGGAAATCACTTGTGACCAGGATGTGTTTGTCCCCACGCAAGGTAGTTACCTGTTATGGAAGCACCTGTTCACAACAGGTGCTGGTTGTGACAAAACGTGTCTCGATGTGGGCTGCGGAACAGGAATCCTCTCAACCCAATTGGCACTCAATGGGGCAGAACATGTCACGGCAATTGATATTCAAAAAGAAGCTGTCGCCAATACTTTGACAAATGCCTTTCGTAATGGTGTGGCTGAACGCGTACACGGCGATGTTGTTGACCTGTATGCTTTCGAAGCAAACAGACGATATGACCTGGTTGTGGGCAGTCTGTACCAAATGCCCACCGACCCGGCCGGGAAGCTCAGCGGACATCGACCGGTTGACTACTGGGGACGGAATTTGCTGGACCATTTAATTCGCATTCTGCCCAGCTTATTAGAAGAAAATGGCCGTGCCCTGTTGATGCAAATCTCGCTGTTAAGCCAATTTCAAACGTCTCAGCTGATCGGTGAAATGGGCATGCAATCGCGCGTACTTGACTACCAGCTTTATGATTTCAATCCCGTGTTTATTGAGAACCTTGAACAAATTCAACGAGTGGAGGAAAGCTCCGACTCCTATCATTTCCAGATGGGCAGTGAACACGTGATGGTCATGTACTTGCTGGAGGTACAACGGAAACAATAAGGTTTCATTGATCATGATTGAATCGATTGTTGTGTTGCACCGATCGGATTCAGTACCATTGGCATCCGTTTTGTAATCAAACACCAACAATTTTGACCCATTGATTCTTATTTGGCTGTCCAGGAGTTGAAACAACAGGCTGCACACATCCGGGGTAACACTTGAGATTCGTTGTGAGGTGAGGAAGGGCTCAAAACGAAAAAGTGCTTAGGCACCCGGAACAGAATGTTTCCGCTTCGTTGTCTTGTCTTTTTGCCCGTTTGTCATCTGTCGCCAACATGCTTTCCAGACGGGTTCCAACAGGGTGTCCAGGCCAAACCAACGCCCAGAATGGGTCGCGGCCAGGGTGAACAAAGCCAATGCTTCCAACAGGTTGTTATTGACGTATCGATAATGGGAAAAGCCTTCCGTGGCTGCAAGAGAACCTGGCATCGGTGGCATGGCGACAAAGAACATCAATAACATCAAGGCCGAGGTCACAGCTGCAAATCGACTAAACAATCCTACCAGCAAGCAGCCACCACTTAAAATCAACCCCCAAACCACCAAACGATCGATTACTGTGATGACACCGCGAGTCGCTGGAAGGGGACTACTCCGGCGTTGTTTGTCACTTAGTAGACCTGCCAACTGAGTTTCGTATTGAGTGGTCAGTTCCCCTACTTTGTTTTGCAGCATTTTGCGATTGGCAGCGAGCCTCGTCTGCTGACTCATCGTTAGATAACGTGATTCCCTAAATACATCATCTGCGTATTGTCGATAAGTACGTCTCATTTCAGGAGCTTCGTAAACTTGCTCCTTTAACTCTTTCTGGACGTGTCTTAATTCACCTTCTGCCGACTCTCTCTGATCCAAATCAAGTACATAATGCGCTTCAAAATGGTCCAGGTAAGCTATCCAACTTCCCAAGATCACCTCTTCTCCAAATTCATTCTGGAAAGGACTCTTTCCGGTTAAGCTACGGAACCAATTCTGCAAAGGTCCTTCCGATCGTTCCAGATAACTGCGGGAGGACCAGGGTCGATTCGTTGAATAGGAGTCTAGCTTGTAGAGACCCTCGTACAGCAAATGCCATCCAATCGCCAGGCGCAGCAATACCAGCAATACTTTCAGGCTGGGAGGACAACACGTGATTGACGCAATCGATGATTCGTTCATGGAACTGGAAATCGGTAAAAGGAATCTCATGAGTGTACCATGTTGCTATCGGTGGTGGCTTGGTTCGGAATGTACGATATCAGGTCATTTTCAGCAAATTACCACCACCGCAAACTGGGTTGCTCCAGACAACCTCCGCGCGTATAATCCGCCGACGTCAAAATCTTGACTTAAACTGCTGACTCCTTTCGTGTTACGTGTGCGCCGCAAACCGTCCGTACGGTCACATTTCCTGGCGCACCAAGGAAACCATTACCCTGATTGATTTGTCGGCTCAATTCGCCGCGCAGTTGCTTGGCGCACTACCATCTTGGTGCGCACCGGTTGGTCGTCTGCGCATCCGCAAGACACTGGTCATTGGTTGTGTTCTGGTTGGCACGCTATGGACCGTCGGCGTGAAGGCCGATGTAAAGTTACCCGTACCACAGCAAGAAACTCCAGTTTTTATCAGAGCCGATTGGGCGACGCGCTGGAAACAAGGTCCAATTGAAATCTACGTTCTACGTGGTCACTGTGAAATCAAACAGGACACTACGGTAGTGCAAGGGCGTGAAGCGGTTCTTTGGTTGGAACGTTCCAAGCGTCCTGATGGATGGCCACATAAGGTGATCGTTTACATGGAAGGGGGTGTGCTGGTTGATGTGAATCACAACAACGACGCGCAACAACCTACTGACCAGCATGGCACCCGAATTGTTGACAATCAATGGATGGGACGATTTTACACCTCCCAAGCTGTCCAATTGCAAGCTCCCATTATCGACGGCAATCAGCAATCTTTGCCAGAAATCTATCAACGGGCAGTCGGTGTTTTGGATATCAAAAAACACCGTGCGGTTCGGCAAGTTCAGCACCTTGAGAAAACGGACCGTCCAATTGCAGTTCCTGGCAGACATATTCGCATTTATCCTCGCGGCGCAACTCGCATACAAATCCATTGGGAAGCCGTGCCAGGAAGTGATGAGCGTGTTGCCATATTCGATTCGGGAGTCAATCTCGTTGTCGATGGAATTGAACAAGTCGGTAATCTCGACGTATCTACTGACCGTCTGGTGATTTGGACAGGGGAAAATGAACTTCCAGACATTTCCGGTAACACTCCATCCAGTCATGACACACCCCTGGAAATCTACATGGAAGGAAACGTCGTCTTCCGACAGGGTGATCGAGTGATCTATGCCCGATCGATGTACTACAACGTTACCCAGCAAAACGGCGTCGTACTGGAAGCCGAAGCTTTGACACCCGTACCCGATTTTCGAGGATTGTTGCGTCTCAGAGCCGAAGTCCTGCAACAACTGACCCCAAATCACTTCCTGGCCAGTAACGCATCGATTACATCCAGTCGAATAGGGGTTCCCCGCTACTGGCTACAATCAGAATCCATCTTCCTGGAGGACACCCAAAGGCCAGTTATCAACCCCTTCACGGGACAGGGACAGATTGATACACAAACGGGCGATCTGATGGTCGATCATCGTTTACACGCGACCAGCAACAACTCCGTACTCTATGCCGCCGGCCTGCCAGTGTTTTTTTCTCCTCGGTTGGCAACTGATTTGGATAAACCGTTTTACTACATCGATCGGTTTACGATGAAAAATGATAGCGTGTTCGGCACACAAATATATGCCAACTTCGATGCCTATCATTTGTTGGGTTTGCAGAATCCACCGGAAGGAACCGAATGGACCTTGTCCACTGATTATCTATCCAAGCGAGGACCGGCAGCGGGAACGAAATTCGCCTACGACCGCCAAGCTGTCCGTTTTTTACCCGGCCACTATTTTGGAGAACTTGACGCGTGGGGCATTCACGACACCGGCCAGGACAACCTGGGCAGGGACCGACGATCGTTAGTCCCTGAAAAGGAATTTCGTGGACGATTTTTTTGGGAACATCGACATCAACTTCCCGACGGTTTCGAATTTGAGGCGCAATTCGGCTTAATTAGTGACCGTAATTTCATGGAACAGTTTTATGAACGTGAGTGGGACAGGCGCCGAGATGCAACGACTGGCATCGCTCTTTCTCGCCGTTGGGACACACAATCCCTTGGCCTCTTCACTGACGTACGATTGAATGATTTTTTTACACAAACCGAGTGGTTACCCCGTACCGATCATTTTCTGTTGGGTATGCCACTGTTGGCAAACCGGGCCACATGGCTCTCCCACTCGCACATCGGGTACGGCAAACTTCGCACCGCCGAACCCTCTGCCAGCGAAGCTCAAACACCCCTACCATGGGAAACGTTAGGCGCAACGCGGTTTGATGATCGAGAAGGTGTACGCGTGGCCACACGTCACGAGATTGACCTGCCTCTCCAGTTAGGTCCCGTGAAAGTGGTGCCCTATGCGTTGGGTGAGGCCGCTCATTGGGGTGAAGACACAATGGGACAGGATCATTCACGTCTCTATGGCCAAACCGGAATCAGAGCCAGTTTGCCTATGTGGCGTGCCGACCCGCGAATCCATAACACGATTTTAAATCTCAATGGATTGGCACATAAGGTGGTCTTCGATACTGAGTTCCTTTATGCAGACGCGAATAAAAACCTCACTGATTTGCCACTCTATGATTCGCTTCAGGACGATTCGATTGAGCATTTTCAAAGACGTTTCATTCTTTCCCAATACGGAGGGGTCATCCCAACTCGATTCGACGATCGTTTTTTCGCGCTACGGTCAGGTCTGCAAAGCTGGGTCACTTCGCCTAGCACAGAAGTCGCCGATGATCTTATGCTCGTACGTCTGGGAGGTGTCCAACGTTGGCAAACCAAACGAGGACTACCAGGTCAAGAACGAGTTGTCGATTGGATCACACTCGGTACCCATGCCAGCTTTTTTCCAAAATCGGAGCGGGACAATTTTGATCAAGAGGTTGGCTTGATCGACTACGATTTCCGTTGGCATATTGGTGACCGGTTGACACTTTTGTCCGATGGCTTCTTTGACACCTTCAGTGATGGGCTACGTCAGTTTACGGTAGGCGGTATCATTACACGACCACCTCGAGGTCGCCTGTATCTCGGCTTTCGATCGACTGAAGGTCCATTCACCAGTCGTATCATCGCAACGTCGTTTGACTATCGAATGACCCACAAGTGGATTGCAACGTTGGGTGCAAACGTCGATCTTGGCCCCACGGGGAACATCGGACAAAGTCTTGCGGTAACGCGAGTCGGTGAGTCATTCCTCCTGCGCATCGGTGTGAACGTTGATAAAAGTCGTGGCAATGTTGGTGCAACGATGATGCTTGAGCCCCGCTTTCTTGGCAACCCAGCATCCGGACGTGTCGCCGGTGCGCAGATCGCCCCGCTAGGCGCCCTGGGTCTGGAATAAAACCGTTTGAAATGTGCTCCTAAACAAACACAGCAGATCGATAAAATCCAAAGCCACTCCTTTATTAAATCAACCAGCTAGTCGCAAGGCACAATGAACTCGAAGAAGACATTTCCAAATCGGACCGGATGGGTTGCTAAATTTGCTGCTGCTTTCCGGGGTGTACAATGCGGTATCTGCGGACAAAACAGTTTTACCGTCCACTTCACAATCACCTTGCTTGTGATTATCGCAGCGACCCTTTTGCAGGTGAACCGCCTTGAGTGGTGCTTACTGATCATTTCTATCGCAGGTGTTTTGACGACTGAATTATTCAACAGCGCACTGGAAGCAATGGCCCTGGCTATCGATACGGATTTCAATTCACGATTGGCCGACGCCTTGGACATCGCCAGCGGTGCCGTGCTGATCGCCGCCGTGGGCGCCGCTGGTCTCGGATTGCTCGTCTTAGGTACCCGCCTCTGGATTCTCCTGCAGCCGGTCTAGTCTCAATTTACTGAGCCTAATCGAATTATTTTTGGCACATGAATTGCTCTATTTCACCTGAGAGAAGTGGCACCCCATTTACTGAGTGTGAGGTTCATCCGGGGCCGGAACAGAGAAGATGGCAATTACAGGGGCCGGCTGCGGAAGAGGAAAGTTGATTTTGTAAGCGGAAATACGGAACATATCAAGGCTTACGAATCGTTGGTGCTAACAACTCTTTGATTGGCCGTTGGCTACGGCTTTCGTTGAGTATACGGCGAGCTGATAGAGATACCTGTTTGATCTATCAGTTCGACCGTCTCATTTAGGTGTATCATAACAATACATGTGTGCCATTATAATACACTTTCTTAATTCCTGCTGGCGTGTGGTAAATCTACGAAATGCGCTGGGAGGTTAAGAAGCTCTACGGTCTCCCCATAGCGTGGTCCAAAGGGGTTCAATCATTCCGAGACAGCACCGACCGTACGTCGCTTTTGACCGCAAAGATCGGCTAAGATATGTTGAGGTGGGTGCGGTCTCTCTTCCCTGGAACAAATCCCAAGTGGTTCGGTACCATGCGCGGTAGGCAACCAACAAACGTCGGCATGATAGCCATCGGTTTTGTCTTCGCTTTGGTATTGGATGGGCCGGACTGTGTCGGGGCAAAAAAAATCTCGAATACGTCAAGCTCATCGGTTGACTCAACCGCACAAATTGAGGCAATCAATCACCACATTAGCCAGGGATGGAAAGACTACGAAATCAAGCCCTCTGCCCTGGCAACTTCGGGCGAATGGTGCCGGCGAGTCTTTCTTGACGTGTTAGGTCGAATTCCCTCTCACCAGGAGCTGAAGGAGTTTCTGGCCAATCCCTCACTGGAGGGTAAGGCAAAGTTAGTCGAACAACTTTTATATGAAGAGAAATATTCCAAAGATTATGTTCGTAACTGGACAACCCTATGGACGAACATCCTTATCGGTCAAAACGGTGGCAACGAAGAGAATAGTTTCATCAGTCGGCAGGGAATGCGACATTATCTACGACAATCATTTTCAGTCAACAAGCCGTACAATCGGATGGTTTACGAACTGGTGACGGCCACAGGTACTACCCAGCCAGGCATTGACAACTTTAATGGAGCGACAAATTTTCTTGTAATGAAACTGGAGGAAAAGGCCTCCCAGGCAACTGCTCATACGGCCCGCATATTCTTGGGCCTTCAAGTTCAATGTACTCAATGTCACAACCACCCATTCAACGATTGGAAGCAATCTCGATTTTGGGAGATGAACGCATTCTTTCGGCAGACTGTGGCGTTACGTCGTTTTGAGCCTGGGACACGTGATATACGATACGTCGAACTGTCGGACCAGGACTACGGAGGAGAAGGCGGGGGCGATCCCGAACAGGCCGAGGTCTTTTATGAACTGCGTAATGGCTTACTTAAATCGGCCTATCCCGTATTTGTTGACGGTACAGAAGTCTCGCAAAGTGGATTCGTTACCGACGTCAATCGACGCCAGGAACTGGGACGGCTCATCACCTCGTCGCCTTACACGCAAGAGGCGATTGTCAACAGGATGTGGTCACATTTTCTCGGATATGGATTCACCAAACCGATTGACGACATGCGACCAGATAATCCACCAACTCATCCCGAACTGTTGACCTATCTGGGTGAACAACTTCGCTTGTCAGGCTTTGATCTGAAACAGCTCATCCGCTGGATCGTTCTCAGCAGGCCTTATTCACTTTCCAGTCGGATCAACACATCCAACGCGCAAGATGACCCGCAACTGGGAGAAACTCCCAAGTTCAGTCGTTTCTATCTACGCCAGATGCGGGCTGAAGAATTATACGAGTCATTGCTTGTCGCTACCCAAGCCCACATGACGGGTAAAACCGACGAAGATCGGGAAGCGGCAAAGAATCGCTGGCTAAGCCAGTTTACAATCGCGTTCGGAACTGATGAAGGTGATGAAACGACGACGTTCAACGGTACGATCTCCCAGGCCTTGACCATGTTCAATGGAGATTTGATTCGTAAAGCGACCAGTGACGAAAAAGGAGGATTTTTACATACTGTGGCGCACAGTAAAGTAAAACCTACAAAAAAGATTCAACATCTCTTCATGGCAGGACTGGCACGACAACCAACTCGACAGGAATTAAAAACTGCCAACGAATTATTCCTGCTGCGAGCGCAAGAGGCCGAGGGTGATGCGAACTGGGCTTCGATTGCAGCACTGCAAGACATTTGGTGGGCCATACTCAACAGTAACGAATTCATCATTAATCATTAGGAAAAAACCATGTTCAGTCATGTTCCTCCCGACATGAGTCGTCGACACTTCATGACACATTTGGCAGGTGCTTCGGCTATGACAATTCCGGCATTGACGCTGGGTCACAGTCTTCAAGTACATGCCGACGAGCTCAAACGGAGACGTAAATCGGCCATCCTGTTGTGGATGGGCGGTGGTCCGTCGTCAATTGATATTTGGGATTTGAAACCGGGCGCAGCGACAGGAGGCCCCTTCCAACCAATCTCTACCAGCGGCGACGTGCAAATCTGCGAACACATGCCCCTTACTGCTGCGCAAATGCATCATCTGGCAATCGTTCGATCGATGAGTACGCGTGAAGCGGACCACAACCGTGGTCGGTATTACATGCATACCGGCTATATCCCCAACCCCAACGTGGAACACCCCAGTTACGGTTCGGTGCTTGCTCACGAATTAATGGACCAACGACCAGGATTGGAAATCCCTCCCTTTGTGTCAGTCGGCGGCGGCAGCGTCGGGCCTGGTTTTTTGGGAATGGCTTGGGCCCCCTTTACAGTAGATTCCAACGGTGATGTACGCGACTTAAAAATGTCGCTCAAACCTGACCGTGTGGCCCAACGAATGAAGACACTCAATCTGATCGAAACAAGTTTTATCAAGCAACGGCGTGGGTCGAATGCCGAGGATCATGCAAAAATCCTCGATAAAACACTGCGACTGATGACAAGCGAACAAATGTCCGCCTTCAAAGTTCGCGAGGAACCTGAAGGAGTACAAGAACGGTATGGAAATCACAATTTTGGTCGAGGTTGCCTGATGGCGCGACGACTGGTCGAAGTGGGAGTACCATTTGTCGAAGTCGACTTTGGTGGCTGGGATAACCACAGCAATATTTTTCCAACGTTGGCCGATAACAAGCTGACCATGCTCGACCAGGGCATGAGTGCTTTGGTCGAAGACCTCGATCAACGTGGGATGCTGCAGGACACGGTCGTCATCTGGATGGGTGAGTTTGGCCGTACGCCGCGGATTAATGGAAATACGGGTCGTGATCATTGGGCCCGTGCTTGGAGCGTCGTCGTGGGCGGTGGAAATATCCGTGGTGGCAAAGCTGTAGGCGCGACCAATTCGGATGGAACACTCGTAGAAACTGAACCCTATACGTCACAGGATATCATGACGTCTGTTTGCAAAGCGCTTGGCATTTCGCTCGAAACGACTTTTACCAGTCGCAACGGACGTCCGATGCGAATCGCCAATGGCGGCAAGGTTGTCAAAGAACTTTTCTCCTAATTTGACGAGTTCCGGTACCTTCGGTCCGTTGATGCGGCTGGCACTTCCAGTACTGGCCGAACAGCTTTTGACGATGTTGGTTGGCTTCACCGACTGGTGGCTAACGGGCCAGTATCTTCAAGAGACATCGTTTCAGGCCGCTATGGGCCTGATGGCATACACACTTTGGTTGTTGCCTAGCCTGTTCGCTGCACCTGCAATCGGAGCCAGGGCTCTGGTCGCCCGTTCTGTTGGCAGCGGCAACTTGCTTGATGCCCGACGCATCACTCACCAGGCACTCTTCATTGGCATGTTGATCGCTGTTGGTGTGACTGTCGCTACTGCCGTGGGTGGACGGACCTACGTCGCTGCAATGCATCTCACCGGTGATGCTGCCGACCACGCTGCCCGTTACCTGGCAATCCTGGTACCCGTAATTCCTGCCATCATGATCGAACAGATTGGCATTGCCTGTTTGCAGGGAGCCGGTGACACGGTTAGCGGTTTTTTCGCTCGAACAATTGTTAATTTGATCAATATTGCTGTCAGCGCAACGTTGGTCATCGGAATTGGCAGTATCGACCGGCTTGGCTGGGAAGGCCTCGCCATCGGAACTGCATGCGGCCATGGCGTAGGTGGATTGATTGTACTGGGACTCCTGTTACGAGGACGGGCTGGGTTACGCCTGAGATGCCTGTCACTTCGTCCACGAGGTCATGCCATTGGTCGCTTGCTGAAAGTAGGGCTACCCGGTGGTACCGATACTTTGGTGGTTGTCGGCTGTCATCTGGTTTACGTCACGATCATCAACCGACTGGGGACTCTCGCCGCCGCCGCTCACGGGCTAGGGATCACCATCGAATCTATTTCGTACCTACCTGGCAGCGCGTTTCAAGTAGCTGCCGCTACCCTTGCCGGCCAGCACCTGGGCGCTGCTTCCCCCCAACGGGCTGTTCACAGCATCCAGATAGCCACTTTAGCCGGAGGTGTTTTACTGACCAGTGCAGGCATCTTGTTTTATTTCTGTCCCGAGAGCCTGACGGCTTTCTTTACCGGTAGCGCTGACAACCCAACGGCTATAATTACTTCCAGTTTGCTCCAAATTGTGGCCCTATCGATGCCGTTCCTGGCTGTCCTGATGATCATTACTGGAGGCTTGCACGGTGCCGGTGATACACGTTGGACATTGGCAATCACGCTGACAGGATTCCTGCTGGTCCGCTTACCCCTCGCCTGCCTGTTAGCGTGGGAACAGGTACCCATTCCATTTTTAGGCATTGAAATGGAAGGCTGGAATCTGGGTGTCCAAGGCGCTTGGTACGCTATGCTGGCGGATGTTATATTGCGCAGTCTCCTGACCGCTACCCGGTTTTGGCACGGCGGTTGGACAAAAATTCAGGTTTAAAGACTTTGAAAACTCGCGACGGTCATCCAATGCAAGAGAAGTGTTCATTCTAGCGGAGATTCCCACTTTCCGGTCGAATGGCTACGCACGATTGCCTCGAGCACACGCATGTTGTGCACAGCGTCTTCCAACGGTGTCGGAACGGGAGTATCGTTGAGAACAGCCTGAGAAAATAAATCTCCTTGCAGCATGTACTGATCACAAACTGCCAATTCCAGTTCTTCAATTTCTGAACCGAATTGATGCCACATGCGACAGGGTCGGTCAATTGGCGCATTGAAAGGGATTTCAATCTCAACTCGCCCCTCGGTACCATGGATGTTGACCCGCTGGTAAGACGACAGCTGAGTTCCACATGTGAAGGTAGAAGTGCCTTGATCAAATTCTAGCACTGCTGATGCCACACGATCAGTTTTCATTTGAGGATCATAGTCGATGATTCCCACGACACGAGTCGGTTCTGTAGCGAACACGAATCGGGACAGCGAGATCGCATAACACCCGATATCCATCAGACCGCCCCCGCCAATATCTGCTTGATTACGGATATTAGCAGGATCATCGTTGAAATACGAAAACATCGTCTGAATTGTACGCAACTGGCCTATTTTTCCGGAATCGACCAATTCGCGTACAAGTTTCCACTGCTCGTGGTGTCGGTACATGAAGGCCTCCATGACCTTCAAATTCGTGTAACCCGCAGCCGTATCGACTAATGACTGAGCCTCTTCAGAGGAGAGCGCAATCGGCTTTTCGCACAGAACATGCTTGCCCGCTTCCAGAGCTCGTATCGTCCATGGTACGTGCAGATGATTCGGTAGCGGATTGTAAATCGCATCAATCTCAGGATCCTGCAACAGTTCTTCGTAAGAACCATATGCCTTGGGAATGCCCAAGTTCTGGGCCGCTTTTTGAGCCCGACCGAGATCACGGGAGCCCATTGCAACGATATCGCAAAACTGACCCTGCTGCATCGAAGGCAAAACCTTCTCGGTCGCAATCTTGGCCGTACTCAACACTCCCCATCGTACTTTTTTCATAAGGTTGCTCAATTATTTCCGTCCAGTTCGTTCCTTTACCTACGCGGGACAAAACCTATCCTTGGATCCATAAATTTAAATAAGTGTTCCTTGTCATTAGGAAGTCCAGTTACGACTGCTGTTGTAAAAACAAGTGTCGGCAAATGTTGGCCAGTCTTTTCCCAACGGCTAATGTTTCGCTGTAGCATTTGATTAATGCTTGGTTTGGAAAGCTCCTGTTGCAAGATTTTTGCGTCGATTCGTTGTTTAACATACTCCATAGCCTGGGGTAAGGAAGGTGGTTTTTTATCCATCATCAGCCAATTATGCAGCACGGGAAAGAAAGCTGGATCAAGTTGCCACACCGCCAATGCAAGACGCGCGTATTCACATGCGTTATTGTGCAGCGTCGTATCCTTTTCGACATGATGATTGCACTTTGAATGATAGGGACTTGGCAGCATGACAATCACAATCTGTTCGCCATATCTTGCTTTGCAATGCTCGAGGAATCCATGCATGGCGCGACATGCCGGACAGGTATAGTCAAATAATTTGACGATAACAAAATCAGATTCTGGATTACCAAGCCGGGCTTCAGCATAGACATCTACTTGAATTATTTTTTCTTCGTTACCCATGCTCAGAATTCGCTCCGGCATGATTGACTTAACTGTCAAATCTTCTTCCGCCGGCGACTTAGAAAGTTCAAGGCCATTTTCAGTTGGATCCGCTGTTCGATTCACTTCTACCGGAACCTTCTTCCGGTGGTGCTTTTCGGTAAGAGCGACGTTGACATCATCCACTTTGGTTCCAATTTCAGCATCATCTCGAACTGAGTCGTTGGCCGTGATATCATCTTCTACGAGCATCGTTTGGTGAGGAAATAATATCTGACCCACAATCAGCAACATCACGGCAAACAACCCAGCGGTCACTGTGGTTGCCAGATGCTCCAGTTTCATACCCGCATTCAAAGCAGGTTGATCCTTGACCTGTTGGCGGCGAGACCTACCTGCCGTTTGCTGCATGGTCGCCAACCAGCGATGGTCCTGAACCTCATGTGCAATGGGTATACCCGACAGTAGTAACACTGCAATGATCACTCCACATGTATGGACCAACATGCAATAGATGCAGATGTTTTGGATGGCGATAGCCTGCAGACCGATAAACCAAACCGCTGCTCCCAGACAACTGACAGCCATGACAATCACCATCGACCAACTGGCCGAGTGAACGATTCGTTGAGATCTCTTGGATACGAACCAAGTCAAAATGAAAATTAAGAGGTAAGCCACCATGGCCAAGACACCAACAGGGATTTCCAGCCAGCGAGACCATTTGCTACTGATGACATGATCACAACTGATCATGCCGTCATTACCGCAGCCAGCAACCCCCCCACCCGACCAGGAGGCAATGGCCAAATAACCCGCTATACCAATCGCAATCAAAGAAAACATGCGAACAAGAAAAATGCGGACACTTCCCAGACCGTTTTCACGCACGGAAATTCGTTTCGCTTTTTTCATCCCACCATCTCTGGCACGAGTGTACTGGGAAGCTACGGTGGACGGACGTCAATGTGTCGATGGTTGCAGACGCTGTTTTTTCAACGTTTGCATGTAATAGACTACATCAACGAGTTCCTGGATGGTGATTAATTTTTGTAAATCCGTCGGCATGAGCGAAACGGGAAGTTTTTTAATTTCGTCGATTTCAGATCGCTTGATCGTTTTAACAATCGCATCAGCGCCTTTGATTATAACCCTATCCACATCCTGGCTGACGAGAATTCCATTTAGAACGATTCCATCGACTGTAGCAACCATCCAGGTTTCATAACCGTGGCTAACGCCAGCATTGGGAAACAATACCGACTCCAGTAACGCTTCGCGACTAAGCTTGTCACCTATTTCAGACAGGTTCGGTCCAATTTCATGACCCGTCTTGTTGACAACATGGCATTTACTGCAAGTTCCAGACTTATTGAAAACAATGTACCCCTTTTCCACGTCACCATTCAGCTTAACAAGCTGTTCAATTGGTGGAACGGGTTGCTGGTTCTTTGAGATCGGAAAAGGAAATATTTCATGGCCTCTGTGCCGTATTTCCTCCATGGGCGAAACTTGAATCGCTGCTGCGGCCGCATCTCGCAAGTTCAAGTGAAGTCCCCCTGACTTGACTAAATCCAGCACTTTCGTTGCGCCTTCTTGATTCCTGCAAATGGCCCGCGTTGCAATTCGCTGGACCTCAACCGGTTGATTCTCCTCTGTGATGAAATCCAATAATAAGTCTACGGTGCGGGCATCACCTGACAGCTCCAGGACCTTAGCAGTCGCCTGAGCCGCGACCGGGTCATCGCTATGCAGACCGTCACGAACGAGTTCCAACTCACCAGCATCGAGCAGTGCCTTCATCGCATCCACACCAAGCTGAGCTGCCGAATGTTGTTGAGCAAGTGACAAGATCTGGGAATAATGTTCCACCAACCCAAATCGCCTGACGAGCTGTACAAAACGGCTCGAGCCTTTTGCTGCTTCAAGCATGCGATTCACTATCAGCTGGTATTGCGGATTTTGTTCCAGCTGGAAGCCACTCAAACGATCGATGCTTTCATTGTAGACCAACATTCTGCGGTCACCTTCACCCTCGATTGAAACGATCAAATTCTTGAGAACTGGACGGACAGTCACTGGATCCAAAAAATCACACGCGCGAAAATATCGCAGCAGCTCGGCTACGGACAGGTCGGTGTTGGAAATAATCCGACCAAGATAATAAGCTGTTTTGGTGGCGCGACTTCGCCACAGGATATCACGCCCCGAGGAAGTCTTCCAATCATCGCCAACTTGGTCCAACCAGGCATCCAGGTACCGATCCCACTGACCGTCGGCGGAAAGTCCTAACGCCTCCAGATACCACCGATCATGACCGTCATACTGGACAGCCAATGCCGACCAGATGCGGGCAGCTTCGACCGATTCATCATGTCGAATTAAAATCGCAACTTCTCGACGAACCTGGGGCGATGAATCCTGAATCAATTTTCTTGCAACCCGCAGACGACCCGATTTTAAAAGTCGGGCCAAGCGTACGCCCACGATTCGGATGTCCGAATTTGAGTCGTTGATTGCCAGCTTGATATAGTGATCACCGCGACCCCTTATCTGACCAAGTAACCATAGGGCCCGCGCCCGCATCTGAGGTTGATCACTGGAAGTGAAAAGCCTGTGCAAAGCTGCCTCAGCACGCTTACCTTGGGCGTGAAGCATCTGCCAACCCATGTACCAGATTGCCCGATTAGGACTCTGCAAGGCACGAATGGACCCGTCAATGTTAGAAAGGTCAGGCGACTCAAAACGGTACGCTTTGCTCGGAGGCGCCAGGCGAAAAAGCCGGCCACGTCCAGAATCACGCATATTGTGCCCGCCCACGACAGCGTCGTACCAATCGGCAATGAAAATTGAACCGTCTGGCGCAACACATGCGTCGGTAGGGCGAAACCATTGATCGCGGACACCGGTAAGGACTGGCATTAACTCTGCCGAATATCCGGCTCCATCTTTCTTAATGGCAAACCCTCGCACCATATTAGGGCCAGCATCACAATGGATAAGTTGATTATGAAACCGGCTAGGCAATAACTTCCCTTCGTAAACCAATATTCCCGTCGGAGAACCAGCACCCGTCTGAATTAAATTAGGAATGACGCCGGGATCGTTGAGATGCCAATGCCGTAACGGGATCGCTTCATGGGCACCGGTCCGTGGCGTCTTCCAAGTAGCACCGGTGAATTCATCTCGGAAACCATAATTGCCAAACTCCATGACGAAATTAAGTCGGGTTCCACGATTACCATCATCGTCATTGTCGGATTGCCAGATTGTGCCGAACGAATCAACCGCCAACTCCCAACTGTTGCGGAAATTCCATCCCAGGGTCTCAACATCAGATCCATCGAATTTACAGCGAAAGACCATGCCCTGTTGATAAGGCTTCCGCTGGTCGTTCACCGTGTTGCCAGCAGTATCAATAACTTGCTCGCCCTGCTTGTTCTTGAGCTGTCCTCCTCGATTCCCAAAGTTAAAATAAAGTCGTCCGTCGGGACCAAACACGACTGCATGGATTCCATGATCGTGTTGCTCACCGCTAATTCCAGTGAAGAGGATTTCTCGGCGATCAGCAACTAAATCACCATCATCGTCAATCAGAAAAAAAATTTGACCGGCACAAGAGATAAGAGCTCGTGTGCCTCTTCCATCGATGGTCGGCAACACGCAAATTCCATGGGCCGCGTTGACATCAGCTCCCTGATAGAACACGGACGAACGATCCGCCCGTCCGTCACCATCCGAATCACTGAGAATGACAATGCGATCTCCACCAACCCGTTCAGGCTTCACACTGCCATCGTGACGACGGTAGTTGACACCTTCACAAACCCAAACTCGTCCCAGGTGATCGACGTCGATGTTGGTCGGATTGGCCAAAGTCGGCTCAGCTGCGAACAAGGTCGCCTCCAGACCTTTGCCAACTTCCAATCCGCTCAAAGCTTCAGAAGCTTCTCTCGACGTTGCCGTATCAGCAATGGCCCATCGATCCAGCACCACCGCTGTAACGAGTGGTACAGATAGCAGAGGCACAAAAAACTGAGCCAACGTCATACGTTAATCCACGTAGTCCAGATTGAGCCTTACACCCATTTCCTTGAGTTCGGCGAGTTTTGCCTTTTGTGGCTCGTCATCCGTCGGATTTTTGCCAAGGTAAAGATTCCAAAACGGTGCGAAACTGCGATCGGGTCCATCATTCGTCTTTGTCATAGCAACCAATGGCGAAATGTCGCTGATCTGGTTGCGATGCAAAAACGTCCAGCGCAGCTCCTTCAACGATGAAATAGGTGCCACATCGGTAATCTCGTTGCCGCGTACATCCAGGTTACTGAGCCATTTCAAATCTTTTACTGGCCCCAGATCTTTGATCTTGTTATCCCCCGCATACAGCGACCACAACTTCGACAATTCTGCAACTGGCTCCAGAGATTCAACCTGATTATTGGACACGTACAATGAATTCATTGCCTTGAGGCCACTCACCGGATCCAGACTGGCAACCTGATTGTGGTCCAGATTTAAATACTGAAGCTTGACCAGTTTGGCCAATGGCGATATATCCGCAATTTGATTCTTCTCTAAATCCAAGGATTGAATATTGACGCACGTCTCCAACGGCTTGACATCTGTAATTTTATTATTGGCAAGACGAACCTCTGCCAAGTTGATGCAGTGCTCTAGACCAGAGAGATTCTCAATCTCTTTTCCATTGGCCGTCAAAAAATAAATTTTTGAAAGATCTTCATCGCTGATCTTTTCTTTTTCGATCTGCTTCCTCTTCAAAATTTCGCGAATGACTTTATCCAGGTTTTGATCTGGAATCTCAACATCGGCAGCCCAAACAGCCGGCGTGACTGTCAACAGTGCGGCAAGTAAAACACCCATTCCAAGTCGAAACATACGAAGTTGATTCATAACCGTCATCCTCCAGTTTAGTTTTATGATTAGCAGAAAAGGGAATAACGCCCTCTCCCCCTACCCAGTGTAGTCATCCAAAGTCCGTTTCGCGAGATGGCGACACTCGATTTTGAGCCGAATTTCACCCTTCTCAGCAGGAGCTACCGGGGTCAACCCGGGTTGCCATTGCCGCTCGCTGTCCCATTCTGTTGGGTAATGAGTTGAGTTGGCAAGATCTTTCGGCGATATCCGACACGCATCGAACCCTCTTGGGGTAGCCAAAACTGCTTAAAACAGTGGTTATTTTCATGGCGAATCACTGTCCATTTTGAGTCAACTTGCTGCGAACAACTCGGCGTACTCGAGCACCCAATGGTCGATCAGCTCGATAAAATTGTCCTGGTCGGCATCTTCCAGCTTCTCAAAATGGCTCCGATTGAAAACCTCTCGATTGCGAATGGTCCCTTTGGCGGTTAGCTCCAAAACATACAGTGATGAAAAGGGACGAATCGTCATTTCTAACCGACTGTATTGATTGGATCGTTGACCACTGTTCATCAAGATGTCATCTCGACTGACTGCAGCTCCCCAGCCACGGTCTCCAAATAAAGTTGTAAAGTCGAATCCGGGAAACTGAATTCCCAATTGTTCGACATACTGTTCAATTCGATCCGACAGCGCAAGGCGATATTCAGAATGTAGCCGTCGCAGTTCCTCTTCGGAAAATGCTTTTTCGGCTTCGGCACGCGACTTCTCATCACTGCGTTTTTCGCCTCTGAGAATGGCTTTCTGTAATCTTTCGTCGAATTCCATGCAGATTTCCTTCCATCACGGCTTGGCTACATCCCCGGGGCCTACTATACCATGTAAATTGAATCAGAAGTAAGCCAGAAGTTGTCAACCAGCAAATAATCATTGTCATACTCTTTGGTCCATCACCATCTGGCTGATTGGACGGTAAGGAATCATCACCATGGCAAACCATTCCCGAGCCACAAGACACTCTACAATCTTGATTTCTCTTTTACTGGGACTCCAAGTGTCTCATGCTGACGACTGGCCTCAATGGCGAGGTCCTCGTCGTGACGCCACATGGCATGAAGACGGAATTATCGATCGCTTCCCATCGGATTCACTGGACATCGCCTGGCGGCAACCGATTGGCTCCGGTTACAGCGGTCCGACCGTTGCCGATGGAAGGGTCTTTGTCAGCGACCGACTGGTCGAGCCCAAGCAAGTTGAACGAGTCCACTGCTTTGACTGGCGAAGTGGCAAAAAGATTTGGTCGCACACCTACGATTGCCGCTACGAAAATGTCAGCTATCAATCGGGACCACGAGCCGCTGTAACCATCGACAACTCCCGAGCCTACAGTCTTGGTACCATGGGACACCTCTTTTGTTTTGATGCCGGTACGGGGCAGGTCCTATGGAAACAAGACCTGCTAAGCGAGTATGACATTCGCATGCCCATTTGGGGAATCGCCGCAGCCCCGTTGGTCTACAAACAACTGGTGATCCTGCAAATCGGGGGAAGTAACGGGGCTTGTGTCATTGCTCTGAACAAAAAAGATGGCGACTTGCGCTGGAAAGCCTTAGAGGACCGGGCCTCTTATTCAGCACCGGTCGTAATTCAACAAGCGGGTCACGATGTGATTGTTGTCTGGACCGGTGATTCGGTGACTGGTCTCAATCCTGGAGATGGTTCCAGCATGTGGCGTTTTGATTTTCCGCCAAACCAAATGGTAATCGGTACAGCAACCCCTGTCGTCGATCGCGATCGACTGGTAGTCAGCTCATTTTACGATGGAACCCTGATGTTGAAACTGGCGGCCAATCGATTGGCTGTTGAAAAAATGTGGTTGCGCCGAGGCGCTAGTGAACGAGAAACCGATGCACTGCATTCGATGATTTCAACACCGATTCTCTCGGGTGATGAATTATACGGTGTCGACAGTTATGGTGAATTGCGTTGTTTGGATGCTGCCACTGGAGACAGGATTTGGGAGGATCAGACAGCAACTCCCAGAAGCCGTTGGAGTACGATTCACATGGTTCGCAACGGCCATCAAGTATGGATGCTCAATGAACGAGGACAGCTGATCATCGCGAAATTATCGCGAGACGGATTTCACGAACTCAGCCGGGCTCAGTTAATTCAACCTACCTTGGAACAGCTACGTCAACGCAATGGTGTCTGTTGGGCTCATCCGGCATTCGCCTACCGTCATGTGTTCGCTCGCAACGATGAAGAGCTCGTTTGTGCCAGTCTTGAGGCAGATTAAGATGATTCCACCCGATCTCCCTCCAACGATCGCCGACGAGACTGCACTTGATGAATTTCTGAGTGAGCCCAGTTCAACGTCCATTGAAAGTCTTGCCGAGATACCAGGTGACGTTATCGTGTTAGGAGCCGGTGGAAAAATGGGGCCAACTTTGGCCCGCATGATTCGCCGGGCTTCGGAAATCGCTGGCACGGACCGGCGGGTCATCGCGGTCAGCCGGTTTTCCAACCAAAAAACACGAACGATCCTGGATCAACAGGGAGTCGAAACCATTGCTTGCGATTTGCTTGATCCAGGAGCCATCGCAGCCCTGCCCGATGCAGCAAATGTGTTCAGCATGGCGGCCGCAAAATTCGGCACGTCAAACAATCCCGGTTTTACCTGGGCAATCAATGTCCATTTGCCAGCGCTGATTTGCCAGCGTTATGCATCAAGCCGTATCGTGGCATTTTCTTCCGGCAACGTTTATCCGCTGGTTACAGCCACAAGCGGAGGCTCTGTAGAAACCGACGAAATTGGTCCCCATGGAGAATATGCAATCACGGCATTGGGACGTGAAAGAATTTACGAATATTTCAGTCGTTCTTGGCACATTCCCGTTGTTTTGCTGCGTCTGAATTACGCGGTTGAAATGCGCTACGGTGTTCTGCTCGATCTGGCTCTACAAGTCTACCATGGCCACACAATTGATCTGACGATGGGATTCGTTAACGTCATTTGGCAAGCCGATGCTAATGCAATGGCCATTGCGGCGTTAACCGATACTGCCAGCCCGCCCCGGGTGATCAACGTGGCCGGACCGGAAATCCTCAGAATTCGCGACATCTGTGAACATCTGGCTAATGAATTCGGCCGAGAAGTCTGCTTCACCGGAACTGAAGCAGAAAACGCTTGGCTCAACAACGGCAGCGATGGCCATGCAGCTTACGGTCTGCCCCGCATATCGCCTGATCAAATCCTCCACTGGATCGCTGATTGGGTGAAACGGAAGCAGCCAACACTAGGCAAACCAACCCATTTTCAGGTGCGAGACGGCAAATTTTGATTCGGGAGGTTGCTCACCGTGCGGTGATGATTGCCACGTCGTCGTGATCGTGCGGCGATCAGCCAATCACTCCTTCAACCGACCTGTCACTCGATCCAGCACCAGTACCATGGCCATGACCGTCAGTCCAATCAGCAAACATACCAGCGGCTGATCATCCAGATCCGGCCAACGATTGTAGGTGAACTTGTGTTTTTCCAAGACTATTTTACCAGCGTCGTCACTCTGAAATGGCCAGATCTTGTTCAACGCCCCAAACATAAATCCACATAGTGTGGCCATGGTCAGCGACTGATAATTGCCCAATAACCAGTGAAGAAACTTACTGAAAGTGATCAGGCCAATTGCACATCCGGCTCCGAAAACGGCAACCGTTATTAATGCTTCACCGGACAGCTGGCCCTGTTTTAGATCGTGCAAATAGTTCGTCAAGTGAATGTAAACGCCAAGGATCAACAAGATGAAAGCCCCGCTGATTCCTGGCAATATCATCGCACAAATTCCAATCACACCACTAAAAAAAATAAATATTAGAGACGGATCCTGCTGAATTTCTGTGATGCGAGTCAACTGAAACGCTGCCAGCACAGCGGCAAGCCAAAGACAAACATGTTTCAAAACTTCGCCTCTAGAACGAATCTGAATCAACCTCGCAACTAAAACAGTAGAAGCAAGTATTGCTCCAAAGAATGCAGCCAAGGTAAATGACCGTGTGGATGGATCACTCAAGAGTCCGTTGATCAAACTGCCCAAGATCACAATTCCCAAAAAGATTCCTGCACCGAGGGTGACCAGAAACCTCAAATCGATATGGCTGGCCGCTGGCCGCCACCGTTGGTGACGGATGTGAACCAAAAGACTCAGATCGAAATGGCTGATTGCTGTAATTAACCGCTGATAAATCCCAACAATCAGAGCTACGGTGCCTCCAGAAACGCCTGGGATGATATCGGCGCCTCCCATCAGCATGCCGCGTGCTACATTAGCCAGATCCTCGAACAAACCATTGAAACGTGCCATGATTTGAAAAAGTATAACTTTGGAACATCATGGGGTACATTGAACCTGTCGCAAATCACTGATCAACTCCACCGAGTCCCGCGATCACACAACCACGAACAAGCCTCCCAGCCCTCCTGTCTGACTCATTTTATACATGGCCCCCAACTACATCGATTCAGTGCGCTCGCTTCGAGAAAGTTCAATCAAGTTGGGCCCTCACAATCCATCCTTAGCGGTGGTGATCAAGCTTCGCTGAGCTTGACCCTTGGCAGTGAAGCCATACAATTTTTTGATATTGGCACTCATTTACCTTATCTATCAATCAACTGTGGATTCTGCCAAGGATCGCAATAGATCATACGAAGGGGTCGCCAAACAGAAGTGTTCGGCGTCACAGAAAGCGACATCATGCAAGCTGAACATCTGGTACAGCGTCTCTATGTCGAGCGCTGCCGGATGTTGCATCACCGGTCACGTTGACAGGGAATGTCGAGATGTATGTCCAAGGTGACACCATTGTCGTACAAGCGCCAGCAAAACTGAACCTCCATTTTGAGGTACTTGGCCGGCGCGATGATGGGTTTCATGAGGTGGAAACACTCATGATGGCTGTCGATTTGTATGATAGCTTGTATTTCAGCCGTCAATCATCTAATCGGATAGATTTAGAATGTGATTGGGTCTGCGGCATGACAACTCAACACTGTGATGAGCCAGCGTACGTCTTGCCGGCGATTGGTGACAACCTCGTACATCGGGCCCTTTGCTTGCTGGCCAAGCGAGCCGGGAGGAGCCCAAATATCCATGTTCGCTTGTTCAAGCGAATTCCATTGGCAGCCGGATTAGGTGGTGGTTCCAGCGATGCTGCAGCTGCACTTTTAGCTGCCAACGTCATTTGGAAACTTGGATGGAGCCGAGCGCAACTGGCAGAGCTGGCCGCCGAACTAGGCAGTGACATTCCTTTTTTTCTCGGTTCGGGTGTGGCAATCTGCCGTGGTCGCGGCGAACAGATCCAACCTTGGCCAACTCAAGGTCGACTGCATTTCGTGATCATTCGGCCCCCTGTCGGCCTGCCGACCAAGGATGTCTATTGTCAATGCCAACCAGCCGAGTGTCCACAGACAGTCGACGAAATATCTTGGGCAGTCAGCCAAGGC
>Ga0310342_100000289_pt1 | contig 26997 bp, 35 predicted proteins | sample S15DNA20500_MG_FD_206155 | JGI IMG/M metagenome (GOLD analysis project Ga0310342, IMG submission 206155) | Marine microbial communities from station ALOHA, North Pacific Subtropical Gyre - S1503-DNA-20-500_MG | ecosystem: Environmental > Aquatic > Marine > Oceanic | place: Pacific Ocean: North... | reverse complement strand
CCTTGCCCCATATATCCGCCTAATGTAGCAATTACCCAATCAGAACCATCGAAAGGAACGTACCCTTCATCTGGATCATATCCAACTGTAGTTGTCAAGAATCTATGTATAGCTAAATCAAGGGTTGCTTCCTGAGCTTTAGTTAAAGTACTTTTAAACTTGCTATTTATAAATGCACCTTTAATTTTTTTAACTGTTTCCGCAGTTTGTTTGATTAGGTCGTTCCGTTCTACACCAGTAACCTTAGCCCTTCCGTCTTCACCTTTCCCCCATCTTTTATTCATAGCTTCTTCAAGATCTTGCCTAACAGTTCCAGCTACACCAATTTTTCGGAATTGTATAAGGTCATCTACTATACCTTTCTTCATTCCGCTTACTGAATCCATAAACTCTCTGTCCAATTTTTGCTGGTACTCGTAGACCATATTACCTTTTCCAATCATTCCTTCTAAACCAGATCTACTAATTAGGTCGGCAATATGTGTATCAATTATGTCTTGATCTAAAGTTGGAAATTTGTTCCTTAATTGGCTGGATATTTCTCGTCCAAATCTTCTTTGATTCTTTACGCTACCGGGGTTATCTACATCATGCTCTTTATTAATCTCAAACCATCTCTGAGTGGCGTCTATACCTTCTCCTTCTAATGCTCTTAATATTGGTTTTTGTAACCATTGTTTCTGTTGGTCATTTAGTTGAGTTGCATTGTTGAGATAAAAGTCCATTGCTTGATTTACTGAATCGACTAATTTAGTTTGAGACTCGGGACTTTTACCACCTATATTATCAGTTATGGCATGAGCAAGAGTTTCTGACTGTACATCCAGGTCAGTCATTTGTTCTCGTCTTTTTGTTCGACGAGTAAACATTGCTCCCCAGGGTGATGCTGCTAATGCTTCATTTCTTTTTGCTTCAATAGTTGCTGCGCTTGCGCCGTAATATTGAGTTCTTATATTTTTATCGACAATATCAAATACTCTTTGCTCAACGTCTTCATTGAAAGTTAATTCATCATCTGGGTTTCCCCCAGCTTCTTCAATAGTATCTCTTGTGATTTTAAATTGTTGATTGTTCAACATCTTAGTCATTCTAGAACTATGCATACCTTCGTCATCATTAATTCCTTTAAAATCATTACTCATTTGAAACTCACCCATTTTTCGTTTTCGTTCAACAGGGTCCTGAATTCCATCAAGGATTTTTGATTGACTTAGAAGAGTTAGTTTATGACTTTCCTTCTCACGTGCTCCGTCAGTCTCCATCAATTCTTCTCTAAATGTTTTAAGTTTGTCTGCATCATGAAAAGAAGATGGATTCTCTAGCAAGAATTCTTCACGTGCTTGGTCACTATCAAGATTCATAAGAGCAGTTTTAGCTTGATTCATTATGGCATCTTCTGGTGCTTGTAATACTTCGCCAAGCCCTTCAGACGTGACTTTTCCAGCTGCAGCCATTTGATCATTTGCTTTTCGTGCTTCACCTACCATATCTGAATCAAATTGACCTATATTTTTCCATGTTGCAACCATGATTATTCCTCTAAATTAAACCATTAATGTATTAAGATCAGTACGTCCTTGAGCAGTCTTCCATGCATTTACATTCTGAGCATTAGTATTGAATGCATGCATTTGATCTTGACGATTTTGTTCGTATGATTTTTTCTGGTAATCAAGAGTTTCTCGAGCTAATCCATACTGCTCCTTGGCTCTTTCGTTTGCTTGCCAACCTTGGTATGCTTTATATGCTCCTAACCCAAGTTCACCCCACCCTTTAATTCCCATGTCTTTAGCACCCTGCCATAAATCATCATACCAAGCTCCGCCCTCACCCTCTGTCTGCATATCTGCCATAGCATTAATTTGATCACCAACTTGTCCCCATGTTAGGCCTGACAGTTCATTTAAACTATCTTCTACATACCCCTTACCAGAATCTTTATTTTTCTCAATTGCAATATTGCCCTGTGATTTCTTCTCATTAGTGGCTCTAGATCCGCCGTAGTATGAATTATAAGGCTGGTCCATAGCATGAGTGCCTGGAGCACTATACTGTGAAGTAGGAAGTTTCATATTTGCACTAGGAAATTGAAAACCCGGTTGTTGAGCCAACCCCTTTGTGGGTATTCTGTTATCGATGGAATATTTTATATCTGCGTCACTATACCCTTCTTTCCTCATTTGCAGCATCTGCTCTGCTAATTGCTGTCCCTGATACGACATAGTATTCCAGTCTGGAGTCTGCCCAGCACTATTATTTTTACCTTGCCATATACCCTGGAACGGATTTCCTTTTTTATTAGCTCTAGGTTTAGCCGTTTTTTGACCTGGCCAGCCTTTTCCCCAATTATTATCCCAAGTAGCTTGTGTCATATCGATCCCCTTATTACTGCGTAATATGTTATGTAAATACTACTATGATTTATATTAATTGTCTATATGTATAGAGAGCTATTAGTTATCTTATTATTAATAGTCTCACTAAATGCCCAGCTTGTATAAGGAATTTCATATTGGGCATCGTATAAAGCAAAGTATTTTTCTCCTCCTAATGCTCCTCCTTTATTAGTTGCTCTAATAATCATACTAAGATCTGTTGGAGATAACAATGGCTCAATATTTGTTGCCATCATACCGGCCATTTCTTTACTTGATTTGTCCATATATTCTTCAAATTCTATTCTTTCTTTTGCTAAATCCTGTCCCAGCTTTTGTACTTGATGCAACGCAATTGTATTCATGCCAGTTATGACATCAAATGCTATATTTGCAAAATCAAATGCTGTAAGAGAACTAAAACTAAAACTCGTCATATTAGTGAAGTGAAAGCTTTTAGGGGCAGATGTGAATTCTATACTACCTCCTCCCATTCCTATATCTGCTCCTCCTGTACCACTGTAAGTACCTGGTTGTACTGTGCCATGAGGTGCACCAGTTCCATAACTTACATTACCTTCCCATGATGACATAGCCACCATAGCAACTATATTAAGTAGCATAGCCAGCATTTCATTATCACCAGCTATTTCTTTAATAATTAATTCAATAATCATCTGGACAACCATTCTTATAGCCAGATTAATCAAAGCATTAAAAATAAGATTCATTGCTATTATGTATGTTCCAGCGCCTATAGCTGCAATAATTGGTCCTAATGTACCGCCTACTGCTCCTACTCCAGCTCCCCATGTAAAATAAGCTACAACAATAATAATAATAATCATTACAAGAGCTTGAAGGAAACTCATGCCTGCATGATGGATAACCTCATAATGAGCTATATAAATAGATACGTGCGCTCCTGCTAGAAATAATTTACTAACCTCCGTATTAGATAGATCTTTAATAAAGGTATGAATAAAGGGAACCATTAAATCTGCTTTGTTCCCAAGGTTAAATTTAACCATGTTAAAACGCCCACTAGCCCCATCAATAACTTTTAATGCACCAATTGGACCAGATACTGTATAAGCATCTAATCCTGAAGGTTTACAGCAATAATAAGTAATTGATTGTCCTGAAGTTGTTTCTTCAGAAGCTCCTTCAACCAGTCGTAATACACCTGAACCATTGTTTTCATACACCAAATCAGGAGTTAAATATATTATTGTACTAACAGCTCCACCTGCTTCTAATAAGACAGGAGTAGGAGCGTTATAAGTCATACGTTCAGTTACTTGTAGCCAATTGGTAGCTTCTGCTGTAGTGGTACCTGGGTTAGGTACACCATTACCATCTAGGAAATCCTGTACTTCAGTTAGATTATCTGCTTTATACCCTACGTTATAAGTGCCTTTTCCAGAAGAAACGTAATAGTTGTACATTAATAGCCCATCGGCTCCAAATTTAGACATATCAGAATAATATATGCCATTTTCGGGACTCCCACTATTTGCATCAATATCTAATAATGAGGTATGCGTGTACGTAAGATAATTAAACTGAAAAGCATATTTATTATCATCTGTTGTAGTAAGAATATTATTCGCCGGTTTATCGTCTCCCGCTGGGCTATTGTTATAATCGCCCTGTGTAACTCCTTGTGAGGGGTATAAATTTTCAAACATATTATACAAATATGACATTCCTGCTTGAGAGGTATCCCACATACGCACACCAAAATTAACATAGATATTATCTATATCTCCTGGTTCAGCATCAGGATCATTCATAACTGCATCAAGAATTTCTTCAGCATCTAAATGCAGTATCATCAATATTTCTTCTATTTGAGCTTGTTTAGTTGCACCAAAGGTAGTGTAGTTAGCATTACTTATTCTTAATGGTATGGCAGGAAGGGTTTCAAGAGTTGCCCCATCTTCGTCAATAGGGGTTTCTACTTCGTCTAAATCTGGATATACATTAGTACCTACTTTATAAATAAATATGTATTGTCTAGATGGATCAACATCTCTGTAATAAAACGAAACATAGTGTAATTGTACTGGTTTACTAGGTACGGTGTAAGGGAGGGTCCGAACTACATCTGCCTCGTTATATACTTGAACGGTGTAGTCATCTGTACCTGCATTATAAACAATAGTATTAAAATTAACATGCCATCGCATATCAGCTAATACATCATCTGACGGAGCTACTGCACTTGTTATATCTACTTGAAAATGATTTAGTGACGGAGTGACATTAACAGTATCTGAAGCCGGAGTATATGGACCAGTAGTAACTTCACGAAACTCTGTACCTAGTAAATTAGCTCCTACATCAAAATCTTTATTTTCTTGTAACCAATATTGAACCCAATCAGTATTAGACAACGCTCTTAAATAAGCATTTTCATTAGTACAAGGAACTCCATTAAGAGTATTCAATGCAGATGTTAATTCATCGTAATCTATAACTAAAATATAGGATTCTACAGTAGGGAAACTTTCAAAATAGTTTCCATTGTCAATAAAATCCATAAACTCCCCGACATTTCCTTTAAGGCTACGAAATGCAGTATGATAAATTAGAGAGCCGGCAATATCTTCATCTTTAAGAACGCTTTGAATAACTGATTGTAGGAGGGGGTTTTTCTTGTCTACGTCATCGAATAAGGGGACGTTATGAACTTCATAATACTCGATAATTTGGGTACTTCCACTATCCCAACCAAGCAGTATCATGATAAGCTGGACTACCATTTCAACTACTTGTATAACAGCTTCAACTATAAATACAATAACATCAATAATTGCTGAAAAAATATCACCGATAAACCCCATTACGCCTCCTATCCGGTAGGCTCGGCGTTAGCTATATGATCATTAATATTATCGGTACCAGATGCATTAATAGCAGTTACTTGCGTAGCTGGTACACCTGCCGTAGAAATATTAATACTCCAAGCATCTAAAATAGTTTTAAGATATTTCTGATCAGCATTCCATTTAAAGCCTTTAGCTTGTTCAGCAGATAAAGCAGCTGCTGCTCCCATAATACTAGTAGTACTTGGAGCTACTTTAGTTGACTGATCAGTTTGTGCAAATTCAGTAATTTCCTTTTGAAACAATAAAGATTCTTCAGCGTTGCCTTTTTGAACTCCCACTGTATAAGCTACGGCTTGTTGTATAGTAGCTTGCATTACTGTTAAATACACTGTTGCGTAATCACTACCGGTAATTCGACCTAAATTAAACTGAGCAGCCATATGAGCATTAACAGTTTCCATCATGTCATCGAATATACCAGTACCTGTTACTACATTGGCATCATCTGTAGCAACTCCAGCAGTTAAACTAGAGATAGTAATTGGCATTAGTTAGCTCCTGTATGAAACGCTGGATTGGCTGCTTGAGATGCAGCCAGTCTATCCATTTCCTCCTGTGTAAGATGAGGCAAAATTCTTACATTAAATTTCTTAGTTAGATATGGTTCCAAAACCTTCTCACCATTAGGAGTAGTGACAGTCTTAAACTTTTGCATCTCAGCATTTTCAATTTGATTAAGAATAATTTGCGGGACATGCCATCCTTCCTCGTTGTTAAAAGGCACGAACTTTTTAATCATACGACCATTATTAACTTTTGAAGAACCTACAGTAAAAATAAGTCCTGGGTAAGAACTCATAAGAGGATCATTAGGCGTAACTACTATACGGGTAAGTTTCATGGCTTTTTGATCTGGAGTTTCTACTAAGGCTTTTGTTGCTGCTTCTATAGCTGCTTTACTAGCTCCAGGTAATCCGCCGTTGTAAGGTTTGTCATCAACTATTACGGCTTCTTCTTCAGGGATAACATTTTCATACTTACCAGCACGAACATCTTTCAGAGTAGCAGCGAGTTTCTTTGATCCTGTTTTATGATGCAAAGTAACACCATTATTTGCTAATTCTTGTCGAAGTTCATCATCTGTCATTTTGTTAGTAGGTTCTGCCAATTCTGATTCCATTCTTATCTCCTAATTTTATTTAAAAGAATGTCCCCCGGCGCTAACGCGCCGAGGAACGGTTAAACAGTCAGTATTAATTAGGCTGCAGTTAAGCAAGTCCAAATAATACCAAGACGTTCTGGGCGAAGCGCCATAAACCCATAATACCATTTGATAGAGTAAAACCCAGTCTCACCATATGGATCATTCAGGTCAGCAATTTCTTTGCCCGGATGTTTATGATTAATGGAAAATTTAACAGTCTTTCCATCAGTCTGAAAACCGATAGTAGTGAAAGCACCATCACCGACGACCAACATCGGATAGATATCCACACCATTATCACCAGTACCAGCAGTTGATCCATTCTCGGCACCTTCATTTTCGCCGTACTGCATTTCTGGAACAACAACAATGCGGAACTGATCAACAGACCCAATTTCGCCATTCATGATATTACTAGCATCAGCATACTTTTCAACAGATACGAAAGCAGGCTGGCTGTGTAAATCAACCATAGCTCTTAAAACTGGAATTAGATCAGAACCAACATACATAATACGACCACCATTAACAGTTCGGGTATCAATCATACGAGAACCACTAATAACCTTTGTTTGCTTAGGAGTTTTATTATCATCCAAAGCAATAGAAAGGTTCATAAGGTCTGTATAAGTAACAACTTCATCAGTCGTTACTTTAGTAGTACCGCCTGCGAAATAAGCTGTACCATTCGCAGTAGCATTAGTAATAAGATCTGCCTGAAGCTCCGCTTCAGTCAGCTCATTGGCACCAACAATGGCTTCCTCAGTAATATGCATTAGTAACTCTGAATCAGTGTCAAAATCCATAGATTCCTGAGTGTACTCAGTGAAAAAACCACGTTTAAGTAGTTCACCTTCAATTTGAGTACGTGTAAAACCAACTCGGTTAACCCGACCACCGTTTTCACGGAGAGTTGGGATTTTAGATTTAATTGTTCCGGTATCTTTAGATGAACCATAAAGATTACCGCCATTCTCTCCTACTTCTCCACCAGCACCAGCAGCAATAACAGCAGCAGCTCGATCAACCGCGTCGTCATCTTGTAGTACACCGGAAGAATTCCAAGCAGACCATGTACCGTTTGTCAGTACGGTACCAGCAGCATCTAAGCCTTGATCCGATACATTAAGTACATCTAGTAACGGGACATAGACATCCTGTTTGATCTTTTTACCCATATTTTTTGGCATAGCACGTACATCAGCCAAAGGCATGAAATACTGCTTATCCCGAACAGAAATAAGGGCTTTCTTAAAATAATAATCAGTACGTGCTTGAGTTGTACTGATATCCGAGGGAGTTCCGCCCGCCGGATCATTATATTGATGAGCCATAACTTAAGTCCTCAGTTAATAGTAATAAGAATTACCGAGTAGCATACTTCTTCATAAATTCTTCATCTGATAGACCTAAGAAGTCTTCATCAGTTGAAGTTTTTTGTGTAGTAGTTTGCTTAATCGGGGCTACTGCTTTTCGTTTTTTATTACGATCAGCATTAGCCTTCTCGTCAGTTTTACTTGATACTTTGGGTGTTCCTTTATTATCACTCGATTGATAAAGTTCACCATTTTTATGCATGAACTCAACGATTTGTCTATACGCGTCTACATCAGAAATACCAGGCATTTTACCTAATGCCTTATCTCTTTGTAGTACCGTATTAACTTTATCAAATACACCACTACTCATATGAGAATTAATAATGCGAATAATTTCAGGATATTCTGAGATAGTAGATTTACTATCCATATCCCATTCCTTAGTTAAAACATTAATAGTTCTATTAAAAGTATCAGTATGTTTGATGTCATCAAGTACCTCATCTAGATTATACTCTTTATCAGAAACAGAATAATCTGTCGGTTGATAGTCCTCAGGAACATCCTTGTCAATATCTAAGGGATCTACGTCACTTTCTTTAACTAGCTTAGCGATAGCTTTAGGATTCTTTTTGGATAAATCAATTAGATTATATAACTTAGTTTCGTTAAGAAGATCGTTATTTTCTAATATCTTAATTATCTTAAGATTAGGCTTTAATTGCGCCATCTTCTTTTGATAATTAGCGCCCATTTGCATTAAACGGACAATATCCTCAGGATCCTTAACCTGCATATCAATGCCATTGGCCTTGAAAGGTTCAGATACCCTTTTATAAGCACTTTCGTAATCAAACTCTGTAGTTTCTGGGCTATCACCCTCTGTGTCAGTCGAGTCTTTCTTACTAGTATCAAGAGATTCTGTCGTATCACTATCAGTGGATTTTTCTGGCTCCGTCTGGGTATCCCCTTCTGGTTGGCTTACTTCATCCTCTTTAGGTGCAACTTCAGTTTGCTCCTGTGCTTCACTTACCTCCGGTTCGGAGGTAGTACTCTTGTCATCAGTCTGATCTGATGGTTCAACTTCTTCAACTGGTTCTTTTATACCTAATTTTTGATCGTTTGAAGGTCCTTCTTCAACTTCATCAGATAAAAAGTCCGCAGGATTTTGTTCTAAAAATTCTTTATCGGATAACTCTAAGGAGGTTGTATTCATACTTTAATCTCCTCAGCTAAAATTTCTTCACGAGTTTGTTCATGTTCGCCTATAGCTAAATCCATTTCAGCGCCTCGTCGCATAACTCCTTCAAGATAATTATGTAAAGCTCCAACACCAAAAATCATTCTATCTATTATTGCCATTTGTTCAGGAGAAAGATTTGAACTTTTAGTCATAACCAATCTAGCTGCTTCTTCTTTAAAATAACCCTCTTCAATAACATCCTTAAAAAACTCGTTATTTTTTAATTTAACACAATTATCTCTTAAAGAGCGTAATTTTTGAGCTACATCAATCTGAATCTCAACTTGTTCTAAATCTGTCATATATCTCCTTATTGTCTAGTTAGTGAATCAGCAGCTGCTTTATCAAGATTAGTTAATCTATCATGCTCTTTACTTTCCATATTTTGAGCATGTTTCTGATCAGCTTCTTCCATTCTTTGTGCGCCAGGAACTCCGGATTCCTTCTCAACAAAATCAAGATCAGTCATATCTGCGCCACTATGCATACCTCGTGCTTTAGCCCGTTCGGTCTCAGTCTTAGCAGTTTTAAGTTCAACATCAACGGCATTTTCTTGAGCCTTAGCGGTTTCATTTTGAACTTGAGCTTGTAGTAATGCTACTTCAAGTTGAGCTTTCTGTTGTTCCATAGGATCAGGTTGAGGCTGATATTCAGAAATACGCTTAGCTAAATCAGGCATTTTGCGTAATTTAGCAATATCAGCCAAAATCATCTGACTCATTTCTCCTGGCATAGTATTACCCATAGTTTGTAGCATAAATGCTAATTCACTACCTTTTTGTTCATCAGCTTCAGCAGTAGAAATATTAAGCTTGATATCATATTTCCCTCCTAAATCATTTCGATTAATAGCAACAAACTCTTCATTGGTAATACGAATAATTTCCTCATCTTCTAAAAATTCCGCATTCATAGAAATAACTTTACGACCAATTTGATTCAGTCCATTTGAAAGTCTACGTAGAATACCTAATTCACGTTTAGATGTAGCATCAAGTGCTGATCTAATACCAGTAGCCGTAACTCCTAAGGCTTGACCAGAAATACCTTGCGTGAATGCCTTAACACCTGTTAATGCTTCAGCATCGTTATTCTGCATATTTAATACTTCAAGAGCAGAACGTGGGATCTCAGGATAGACTTCCATATGAAAAGCCTGTCGTGGATCTATATTAGCGTTAAATTTATAATCTTCGCCGCGTTCAAATTTACGTGCATTAGTTACATCAAGAGCATCTTTTCGAATACCCTGTTGCCCACTAGCACTACGACCAATAATATCAATAATACCGCGAGTAACAGCACCGACAATCTTTTGATTATCTTCAATAAGAGCGGCATCAGGTTCTCCATAAATATTCTTGCGTCTAGGTAAGTATTGAACTAATACAAAAGGCAGTTTTTTATCTGGATAAGGGTTTTCTTCTAATCTAATAAAAGTATTACCTACCCAGGTAGCTACAAATGGTTTAACTTCCCCAGTATCATCGATATCCCAATACCCCCAGTATTCCCGAGCAATAACTTTTTTACGTGCCTTATCCTTAAACGTAAAAGATGTATCATCTGATTTAACTTCATGATCTGGTTCTGATAATACCGACGCACTCTCAAAATTAATATCATCAAGGTTTTTGTATCGCCCATCTTTTTTAAGTTCTGATAAAGAAGTTTCAAAACTATAAACAGCAAAGCTAGCCTTCTCTATATCACCCTCACAAGTAGGATCTAATACTAAATTGTTATAATCACATACCGTTAATACTGGTTGATTTTTAGTAGTGATAGTTTTTGTTCTTGATTTTTGACCAGTTTTAACTTCCTGCATGGCAGGTTGTCCGGTATTAGGGTCTACTACTGGTTGACCAGTGCCTGGATCCACTACTGGCTGCTGTTCCATTATATCTTCATAAATTTTACGTTTGCCCTCTTCAAATTCCCAACCAATCCGTACAACTACAGTTCCTTCATCTACTGCTGTACGTATGTAATTATCAATAAAAGCTACTTTATCCATACGACAATTAAGTTGGTAGTTTAATAACATACCATTTTGTACGGCAGCTTCTTTATCTTCAAAAGTTTGAGGAGAGGTATTAAATAGATCATCGGTGGATAGGAAAGGTTCTGATAGAGCAGCATACCGCCATTCGGCTTGCCTACGTGCTAGTCTAGGTACTAGCTTAGAACGTCCGCGTTTTGCGTTAATAGTCTGTTCACCATCAAGTACTTTTAACCAAGCATCTACTTCTACAGTATGCGCCTGATGAGCTACTCGAGCAGAATCAAGATCTTGTTTAAGGTCAGCAAGACTAGGTGGGTTTTCCCAATCTACTAAAGTAGAAGCATCAGTTTCAGTCTGATCAACATCTAAATCGTCAGTATCTTTTTCACTCATGATGTCTTCCCAGCTCTTTCTATATGTTTATCATAGTTACTGTATTGCTTTTTAAGAAAATTATCAACCTTATATATTTTAAGGCCATCTATTGTATCATGATACTCACAATAATTCTCGAACATAGAGTTTGATACTCCCAAAGGAATAGAAGCGTATATATCATCAGCTTGTACTACTTCTGATACAAAATAAGTCCAAACCTTAGCAAAATTCATTTTAGCTTCTACGTTATCACTAACTAATACTCCTGCAATCATATACCCATTTAACGGCCGACTAAATCGATAAAATAATGCCGCTTCTCCTTCTTGTATTAAACTTACATGCGAAAATATCATAAAATCTCCACTACTGCAGATGAAAATACATTACCCATTCCAGCTCCCAAGCTAAGAAACTTGCCGGATTCTTCCTGTATTGCCAGTGCTGTTTCTATAGCAGTAGCTGCTCCCATAGTATGCCCAATGCGTAATTTATAGTTAATTAATTTAATATCCCCAAATTTATCTTTAATTATTTCTTCTTCAATCCTATTATCTGCAGAAAACGTGCTATGCATTTTAACAAAATTAATGTCATTAGTATCCACGTTATTTATAACTTTTTTATACCCCTCTCCAGTACAAGATATACCTAATGGACTAGGATGTGACTCAGCTGCAATATGCATATCAGTAATTTTAGCTAATACCAAATAACTGCATGATTCTGGCTTAGTTTCAAATACAGTTATATTACAACCATGTCCTAATCTAAATTTAATAATAGATGGATCATTCTCTTCGTGAACTAGCTTACTTAAGCCATTTTGTCCAAATATAGTTAAGTATTCTTCTGAGAGGCCATTATCTACTGAAATAACAACTACAGCGTCTAATACCTCTAAGGCTAACATATTGTAAGCTGTATACCAAGCAGAGTGCCCGCTAATGCAACTTGTGCTATCAGTTGAGATATAATCAAAGGACCCAATCTGATTAGCAATATATCCTGCGTATACCTGTGTTATCCCCATTACTGGTACTTTATAAGCAGGATATTGCTTTGAACGAAGAATCGTCGTTAAATACCCAGGCCATACATTATTTCCCGAAGCTAATATTAACCCTATTTTACAAGTACTTAGCTCAGTTAAAGCTTGAATAAACTCATATGTTCCAGGATTAGCGCCATGCTTGCCTTTTAATACATAATCAATCAGTTCTCCAGGCATTGTTTTAATGCCTTGATCAACTGGCATACCACCACTATTAGCTACTTCGTGAACATATTGAGGATAAGGAACGTGATCTAATAGAGTGATATCCTCGGAATATACTGAATTTGTGTGAGTTACATACATTTTTTAGCATATTCTTTTACTTCAGCCATAGAGCAAGTTTGGGTAAATTCAGTCATAACAAAGTCTTTTATTGATTGGATAGTTAAATTTCCTTTTTTTATAAAATCTTGTAATTTAGGCTCAGGAATACCAAATAGGTGGGATAACCATACAAAAAAGACAATCATACTTAAACTGTCTAAACGCCCCATATCAATCCGTTCATCCATAGATTTTAGAGGAATGTATTCCTCTCCTAATGGCGCCTCTAATTTACATATTAAATTCATAACAAAAAGGAATTCTTCATCTGTAAAATTAAACCCATTCATAGTGTATAATATATAACATATAGAAAGGAATTATGTCTAAAAAAACAAACCCTAAAGACGCAGTCGGAACTAAAAAACCTAGATTTTACTCAGGCCTTCCTGCTAATGTAACTAAAGAAGTTACTATTGGCGTTATGGAAGGAGCCATGAAATACGGCCGTCATAATTACCGTATAGCAGGTGTTCGAGCCAGTACCTATATTGATGCCACTATAGGGCATCTATTTGACTATTGGGAAGGACAAGATATAGACCCAGATAGTAATCTTCATCACATTACTAAAGCTATAGCCTCTTTATACGTCCTGAGAGACGCTCAGATGCGAGATATGTGTGAAGATGACCGCCCACCTAGGTCAGATGTTGAAGGAGATAAGATTCGGTTGCAAGCTATTGTAAATGAGTTGTTTAAGAAGTATCCTAATCCTGAGCCCGCTTATAAAGAGGGGGACACAAAATTAAGGAGATCTTATGAGTAAAATACATCTAACTAATGCAGTGGCTAAAAGACTAGATACCTCGGTATCAAAAGCAGAAAATTATGTAGAAGTGGTTATAGACTCTATTAAACAAGGAGTTACAGAAGATGGAAGATTAGTAATCCGTGGTTTTGGTGTCTTTACTACAAGAGGTAAAGCTGAACGAATGGGGCGTAATCCAAAAACTGGTAAGCCAGCACTTATTAAAGCTAGAAAAGTTATTAAATTCAAAGCTTCTAACTTATTTAAAGATAAAGTAAACGGGAGTTAACATGATAAATTCCGTAAAGGTTTTAAAACCAGATAAAGACGGAAAGCTAATAGAAGTAAAAACAATACCAGCAAAAGAGGTATCAGAACTTCACTGGAAAAGTGTTAAAATTGACACACATAGATCACCATATACAGGTGGAAAACGTTTAAAGAAAAATGTTAAATATCACCGTATTGGGGCTGACCGAAAACAATGTATTGAAGAGAACTGTACTAATATAGTTGAAGATGCTAGACGATTAACTTGTTCAGTAAAATGCAAAAATTTAAGAGAACTCAGACAAAGAAAAGTACACGTAGAAAAAGAAAATAATAGTAAAGTAACTTGTAAAAGCTGTGGGATTATATTTATAGCTAGAAAAGACAGACGATATTGTAGTAAAAAATGTAGGTATAAAAGGAGCTAATATGGGTGACTTAACCGATAATTTTAATAAAGAAGAATACGCCTGCAAATGTGGGTGTGGGAGAGATGATATTAATAATGACCTAGCTACAAAAGTGCAAATGATTAGAAATATTATAAAACGGGGAATTGTAATTTCTAGCGGAGTTAGGTGTGAGCGGCATAATGGTAATATAGGCGCCGTTGAAACCAGCAGTCATGTAGGCGGTTGGGCGGCAGATTTAGCTTATAAGGGTTCAGCTGAGCGCTATCAATTATTAAATGCAGCTTTTCAAGTATTTGATAGAGTAGGGATTGCAAAGACTTTCATTCATGTCGATGTAGATCCTACAAAGACTCCTGGCGTAGTTTGGCTTTATTCTTAAGATGGATAAAAATATAGAACATTATATTTTTCATAAAGAACATTTTTTAGATGAAGAATATTGTAAAAATTGTATAAAAGAATTAGATAAGAATACTTGGAACAAACACGAGTGGTATAATAATAATACGAATGCATCTCAGTCCATTCAACAAAATGAACCAGATTTTATTTTTCAGTCTTTGTTTTCTGACAAAGTTGCAAAAATAAATGAATTTATAATACAAAAGTTACATCCAATCCTATCCGAATATATACAATATTTTAAATTTAATTGGTTTAATGATTGGGAAGGGTATTCTAGTTTAAAATTTATACGATATTATCCTGACCAAATGATGCGGAAGCATTGTGATCATATTCATGCTTTGTTTGATGGTGAAAGAAAAGGCATACCAATACTCTCTATTATAGGAATATTGAATGATAATTATGAGGGAGGTGAATTGATTATGCTTGAGGATAAAAAAATAGATACAAAGCAAGGAGATCTTTTGATATTTCCTTCAAATTTTTTATATCCACATGAAATTACTCCTGTTACAAAAGGGGCTAGATATTCATATATATCATGGATGTGGTAGGGGGACTTATGATTGGAGAACTATCTGGAGATACAGCAGATTTCTTAAATGAAATCCCCTGGTTTGACGGTATTATTTATATACTAATGCTAATGGGCTTATATGTATTCTACAAGTGGGTAAATAGTAAATTCTAATGGATTCTTGATAAAGCAGCAATATAGATAATACCAAGTGCAGCACAAAGAATTACCGCACCTCCTATAATCCAGAGAAATATTTTCATTTTTAATATCTTATTGGAGGTTTCTTTTTCTTTTTTCTTTTGTAGTAAATCATTCTTCCTCGGTTGCCATCAAGGTTTTATCGATTACTCTATCTGCTTTGTCTTTCATTTTATCCATCATACTTTTATGCTCTTTACATACTTCTCTGTATATGTCATTGTTTCTACTGACTTTAGACAGGTCTTCGGATACAATTTCCGGCGGGCTACTCTCTAATAACCACTTCTTTGTATCATCGTTAAGTTTAATCTCGTCATACCATAGACACTCTTTGGAATAGTAGTCGTTATGGTCGTAAAATCCCAAAGCAAAATTAGCTAAAGGAGGTACTAATTCGACCAGAGGAAGACTACATCCCGTCGAGAACGTCAGGCATACCAGACCTATCCCGAACTTTTGCTTTAGCTGCGTCAATTTCTTTCTCCACATCATTTTGAGCGGCCATTCCTTTAGGATGATTAATATTATTAAATACGTTACCTGCTAACCAATTGAAAATAGGCCAAACAGTTCCAAGTACTGGAATCTTTTGAACAAATCTATCAGGTAGTGCCCCAGTAACTGCTGTAAATATAAGTACTATTTGTCCTGCTATTGCAAACCATCCCTGTCCTTCAAACATTGTAGCTATGTCCATATTATTCTCCTATGGTGTTTATTGAGGTAGCTCAATTTTATACCAATGATCTGGATGTCTAACAAATCTTGGACTAGTTAAATCGTACACAGAATAACAACGATTTTGCGGCGATCTAAATATCATCTCATTTTTATGCCTGGGTTGAAATTTGCAGGATACAGGGGTCGCGGTGTAGCTCACTTCGAGACCAGACTTATGAATAATCTGTATTTGCGTAGGAATCTCATTCACAGACCAATCAATTAATTTAGTAGGAGATGGTATTATCAGCATGATCGTAATGATCAGCTCATTCATTTTTTAACAGCAGGTTTCCCTCTGTCATTGCCCATTTTCCAAGTAGCAGCACCGCCTATACCCAACAACCCCCATGCTTCTTGCGAAAAAGAATGAAAACCCCACATTTGACATACTGTCATACCAACACCAAGAATCATCAATACATAAGTTTTTTGTCCTGGCATTGCTTTATCAATAAAACCAATTATAGTTGCAATCATTTTAGTTCTCCGGTTATTAATTATTAACGCCTAACCACACAGCTAAGGTTACCGCACCTGCTACTAAACACCAAATAAAAGTTAAATTACTAGTCATTTTTATTATCATATTTAGCGGTAATTAAATGAGTAACAATCATATCTACATTACGTTCAAGTGGGTTTAGATCTTCTTTGGTTAACATTACTTTTTCCAAAGCAGTAATACGATCACTTAGAGTGTCATGGTTATTGAATATTCGTTTTGTTAGAAATCCTCCTATTAAAGCTAAGCTACCTATCAACATCTCATTGAGCTTATCCATCTGTTCCTCACTTTGTCTTGGTCATTGCTGCTAATGGATTTTCAAGTGCTTTAGTAATTTTCTTATCTAGCTTCTCTTCTAATTGTTCTATCTGATTATCTACTTTTTGTAGCTTATTGTCTACTTTTTGTAGCTTATCATCCCAACGCTTAGATGTGTCAGCTATTAGTTCTCTTACTTCATTTTCAGCATTTCTCATTGCTGTTCGTGTTTCTAGCCCATCCGCTCTAGACCGCTTATCTATTGCAGCTATTTGATCTGAAAATAGATTAATATCTGTTTTCATGGTTGTTCGAATGTCTCTAGTAGTATCTTGAGCTTCATCGATAATTGCTTTCATAGTGCGAACTTCAGTACCAAGTAGCTCTTTTGTAGTAGTAACTTCAATATTTAGAACTCCTAATTTCTTATCAAAACCAGATAGATCAGGTGCTACATATGATGTGATTTGTTTCTTCATATCCTGGTAATCTTTATAGAACTCAAATCCACCCCAAAGTCCAGCACCAACAGTTCCTAATAAAGATATAATAACGAATAACTTACCACCAGTTGCTTTTATCCCGCCATATTCAACTTCCATATTTACCCACTATTCATATTGTGAATCAATCATTTCGTTCATCATGGAATCAGACCCTAAATTTAGTATACTACCTAATGGGTCAATATACGTAGTAGATTCATACGCTACAGTCGTATCGTAAAATGCAACATCTGGCATTTCTTGCTGTTGATAGGAGCGAAACCCAGGTGTTCCAAGAATACCCATTAATGCTAGTTTAGTGCTGTCTGTATCTCCTCCTGCCATTGAAACTGCCTGTAAAACTCTTGTTACTATAGCTTGTACTGCTTTTGCTTTATCTGCTTTAGTTTCTTGAGTCTCTTCTTTTTCTTCTTTCTCTTCAGAACTAGATTCCTGTTCTTCAACAGCAGATTCTACTTCGGCAACTGCTTCAGCAACCTCTGCTACTGGTTCTGGTTGGCTATCAGCAGATGCCATACCTGTATCTATTTGAATTGATTCTATTTTACCTGCTACAGTTGGAACAGAGAGCGTAACTGCTGTTGGTGTTGCCGTTACTCCTACACTAATAGTTTGTGCGCCACTTGGCGTTGTAACAGCAATATCCATTGTTGCTGTGTCTACAGCAGATACACCTGTATCTGTAATAATATCATCAATAGCACTTGCAACTAAATCAAGTACAGTATCCTCTACGGCATTAATAAGCTCATATGTTGCAGTTAAGTTAATTGCGTTTGTTTGAGGTCCTGCATAACCACCAGATTCACTGATACCCTCAAGAATTAAACCAAATGTCGCAAGAGAATATGCTAAATTATTCTCTGGAATAATTAATTGACTAGTTACAGTTTCATATGCAGATCCAGCTGCCATAGTATATTCTTGTGTATCAGAATAAGTAGTAGTTCCATCAGTTACCTTAATCTGTACAGTAAACGCATCACCACCAACGCTATTTCTATCTCTAACACCAATAGAACTGTCCATAGTAAAGCCCTGGAGCATTTGGTCTTCAGTCATGAACGTATTGATATTATTGGTTATATTCCACTCACCTCCATGTCGATCCCAATAAACTATATCATCATCAGAACCACCATCAGAGTAAATATCAGAACGTGGATCGTATGTACATTCATTACCATTTTCACAAACATGAGTAGCACCCGCACTTTTCTCTGTTACATCAGCAGTCGTTTCTGTATCTGCAAACACAGTTTGAGCTAAAAAAACAACTAGCAAATAGCTAAGAAATACGCCTACTAAGAAAAACAGTATATTTTTAATAGTCCTCATCCCAGTCTGGTACCTCATCAGTATGATATGTTTCTAATTCTTTAACCTTATCCTTATTCTCTCGTTTCTCTCTCCATTCCTGATAATCAGGTCGTCTATATGGCTCTTTATCCCATATCTGTTTAGCCGCTTCTCCAATCTTTCCATCAATAGGACATGGAGTACCGGCCATTTCCATAGCCTGAAATACTCTAGTATCCTGACACATTAAACTAACACTAGCTACCTTCATACCCATGCCATACAGTGAACGCGCAAGTTTCAATCGCTCACAGGTTTCATCTCTAATAGTTTTACCCATAGAAATACCAAACCATGCAGATTGAGCTGCACCGCTGATACCAGTAGTACATACATCTTGATTATTTATAATTACATTAGGGGATACGGCTGTACTTGGTGTTCTGTCTACTGTAGTTGTACCACTAACAGTTGAAGAAACAGTTGAAGAACTAACAGTGTTACTGTCAGCAGCGTATACGGCAAGAGGTGTCCAAAGTATTAAACATACGATAATAAAAATAAGATAATTCATTAATGGCCGCCATTAGTATTTAAATCCTGGTGTCATTAGTAGAAACATAGCACCAATCATGAGTATTATATATATAAGTAATCTAAAGCTCATCTTATACACCCGCGTATTTTTCTATTTCAAACCCAAATATATCTTGTCTATATTCTGGTAAGTCTTCTCCCTCAATACGATACAAAATATGTCCCGTTAATTCATACAACGCCGCTGCTAACCATACTACATTATCACTATAAGAATTATCACAAGATAACCTCCATTCTTTTGAACCAGAACTTAAGAATAAACAACTGCCTTGGCACAAGTGTAACACAGGACATTTAGGACATTCTTCCCTATCTGACCAATGAGTTCCTGTTTTAATATTAACAGCCTCTAAATCATCCATATGTCCAATATGATGGGAAATCCCATCAGGATTATTAGATGACGCTGTTACATTCTGGCAGGTAGTTACATTTCCATTTAAATCGACGGCCATAATATCTGGTAAATCCATTGTACATTTCTGAGTTAAAGAACTGGATGGTCGCTGTTCTTTTAATGTATTCAAGAAGTTATCTATTTTTTGAGTTAAAATATGAAATTGATCAATTTTTCTACTCATTATTTCTTGAAACGCCTTACGTCTATATTTTATATGTTCCTCATTGTTTTTCCACGACATAGACGCTCCGCCTTCATCATAGGCATCAACAGTTCCTCCTTCTCCTATAGGAACTACTCCAAAATTATTCTTTATCCATCTCTGGACTTCTACTCTACTGTCATTATCCTTATGAATCATAGCATTAACAGAAAATCTATTATCGGGAACTAGTAAATTCCGTAATTTAAATAGCCATTTCTTTTTATCTGTATCTTCTAAAGGATCTGGTCCTCTAGTTTTTTGTCCAACCCCGTCATGTGAAATAGAAACACTAAAGTTATATTTCTGTATAAAATCAATGATTTCCTGGTTAATTAAAGAACCATTTGTAATTACACTAAATTTAGCTTCAGGATATTTTTTATGTAGTTGTTCTGTTACCATTTGCATTTTTTCAAAATACAAAAATGGTTCGCCGCCCCATAATTCAAATTTAAGTTCTTCTCCTACAGATATTTTATCAAATCTTTTAATAAATTCAGTTATTTCTTGTGCTGTTGCTCCCTCTTCTTCATGAATATAAGTATCATTAGGATTTCTGGGAACGAATCTTTGAGAACAGTATTCGCAAGAATAATTACATTTAAGTCCTAATTGTATTTTTATCTTTGTTAAATTACGTTTTCCTGCATCCATCTTATAAAAGGGAATCCAATCTTTAAAAACATTCTGTGCGATTACAATATCACCATTCTCATAACGTAATTCTGATGTAGAATTATCGTAATTAAGAACTAATTCTGATTCTCCTTTTTCTTTTTCTAAATAAAATTTAAATTTCATACTATATTCACCGGCCTCAGGTTAATTAAATTTTTTAATGATGGATGCGCTTTAATTTCTTTAGATAATTCAACATTAACTATTAAACATATCCTTAATCCTTCTTGTGTATGCTGATGTGTTTCATGCCAAACATACCCAGGATGAATTACGGTAGTACCATTCTGCGGCCTTATTGTCTTAGCCTTATCATTATAAGGATACGTTATACTTGGTCTCGGGTCTAGTAATAAAAGATCTCCACTATATTCATTATTCAATGGTTTACGATCATTAGAGTTATCTAAATAAAATTCATTCCCGGTAGTTAAGTAGTGCACTACGGTAATATCAACATTATTATGTCTATGCGGTTCTATTCTCATATCATACGGTACCTGTACTTTACTAGTACAATGCATAGCTAATTCTACTCTTTCATCCATACTCCAAGCTTGTTTAACAAATGATCTAATAACCTTACTAATAATAAGCTCAAACCTGTATACCGCTTTAAATATATCTATTTTATCTTTGTTGGCATATTGGGCATAATTAAATAAATCCATGAATGAAGGCACAGGTTCCTCTGCTTTCATTCTTTTATTATAATTCGTTATAACGCCTTGAATTAAAGCCCTTCTTATATCCTCTGGAAGATCAATTTGTACTTTTCCTATAGGGGTTGTCCAGAGTTGTTGGTAATTCATCAAAATTACGATTCCTTATATGAAAATTAATAGCAACAAGAACTCTATCCCCTACTTTAGTATGGGTATGCGTCTCATGCCATACATAAGCTGGGTGAATTACAGTAAGTCCATTATGAGGATTTAAATGGACAACATCAAGTCTGCTAGTATCATCAGGAATGCAATTATTTGGTCTTGTATCTAACAGTAATAACTGACCACTATAATTTGTATCCATAGGCTCCATTGGTGTATCTGATTCATACTCGCCCCCTATTGTTACATAATGAGCTAAAACACCATCCCAACCATGATGAAAATGAGGAGCTGTTCTTCTCCCAAATGTATTTTGCACGTTGCCAAATCCTCGAACATCAATTTCTATATTCGGATCTACTTGCCATGCTTCAGCAATATAAGATCTAATAACTTTTGACATAATCTTTTCAAATTCTCTAATCTGTATTGTTTCTTCTGCTGTTTCATAACGTGAATAATCAAATAAGTTATATATTTTAGCGTCAAATGCTTCTAACTCGGCAGTAGTTTTATTTGTTTTGTTATAAGTATTTTCTGTAAAAACGCTATCTTGTTTTTTGATTACTTTAACAAGAACATCTCTCATTACTTGAGGTAATTCAACAGTTTCAGTACCAATGACAGTAGGCCATTCATGTGTGACTTGTAAATCCATTTACTTTTGTCCTAAAAATTGAACTGATATTCTTGGTATGTATGGTTTGTTAAAAGAAAGTGCTCTATGAGTATCGGTTGCTTTAAAATTAATAATTCTACCATGTCTAAACTTTACAGTTTGATCAATAGTTTGATTTATAAATTCACCGCCTATATCACTATCAAGAATGCCATTATGTAACAAAAGAATAAATACCTCATAATCGTCACCCCCGTCCACATGAAATGTTCCGTCCTGCCCATAAAATTGTAAATTCCCTCTGATTGATTTTAAAATTAATTTTTTATTTAATTTAGAACATAACCGATTAAATGTGTTTATAAATTTAAAACTAATATCCAGTTCTAAATTTGTATCTGAGAAATATTCATTCAAAGGATTCCAGATTATATTACCTAATAATAGATGACTTCCTTTTTCTCCATATGGGTATGTATATCTATTGGCTATATTACTTGCATACCAGGGTCCGTTTAATAAATCAAAATAGAGTTCATCAGAAAATCTTTTATCTAAAAAATCATCTAAAACTTCCATCATTATTTCCAGAATTTAGTAAACAATTTGAACTTTTCTTGTTTTATTGAAAAAGGACAAGTAGAAAAACGAAAGAAACCTCCTTTTTGCATTTTACTCCACCCAGATTTAAACAGATGCATAGTAGTTAACCATAATTTATCTTTTGTTGTTAATTCCCTAATATCTAATTCCCACTTCTCATTTGTTAATGGAACAACAAATATTACATTTTCACCAGCACTTATATTAACTACTTCTTCATTAATACATAATTGTGCAGCTATATTTGTATCTTGTTTTGGATCTAATATTCCAATACTTGATTCAAAATCATAACGATCAGGATATGGTACTGGTAGAAGTAATAGAGGTACAGATGAAATTACAGTCCACCCAGTTTTTAAATTTAATATTGATTTATGCGCTCCTTTTCTTAAAGGAAAATATTTAGAAATAGTATCCTCATCATGTATGCCAGCACTCATGTATTGCTCATGCCATCCATTAGTCTCATCATAAACGTCTACTGGCATACGTTCAGGTTTAAAAGAAGGATGCTTGAATGTAATCTCTTCTTTCGCAACAATCTCTATATCATAAGGCAACGAAACATAAAATCCTCTTGAAAATAATTCAAATATACCAGGACATTTTAAAATAGAAAACTTTTCCGCATCTATATTTTCTTTTCTTACTTTAGTAACCCAAGCGGGCGTATGCTGCGTTCCTAGTATAGGCGGGTATAATTTAGATATACCTGCAACGCGATGGAACATTTGTATTTTCATATTAATAATGAATTTTCAAATTATACCCAAGTGAAACCCTATCTTTTTGTGATCTATTAATATCAACATAGTGAACTAGATGACTATTAAAAAACACGCCTTTATTTGATTCAGGATCTATATGTATGGCGTTGTAGTCTTTATTTAATGGAATAAAGGATGTATTAATAAGACGACTCGGGTATGGATTCATTATTATTAATTGTCCTGCATTTTGTTCTGCTTGTACCCATAATGTTCCACTAAATTCACCAAATGTATGATGATGCATAATATTAGATGAACCAGGAGGGTTGATATTACAAAACAAAGCAGTAAATTCAAGTGAGGCAGGTTGTTTTATAGAATAACATTTAAGATATTCTGAAAACTCTGTCCCAATAAACTTTTTAAGTGGATGATCTTCCTCTAACAAATCGTTTAGATTTTTCTGCCATCCATCATAATTAGAATTGCCATCAGATTCTGGATGTTTATTTCTTAATTCATAAACATAAGACAAAATAAAATCCATAAGGGAAGTTTCATCACCATTATAAATTCCTATGATTTCTTCAAATGAAAGATGTGCCCTTTTAAACTGTGGCATGCATTACCATCTAAATGGTTTGCTAAGTTCATTATACCCGTGTGACATAATTCTAAAGTTTACAACAATACACACTCGTACTCCTTTACCTAACCAAGGGTTGGTTTCATGCCATAAATAGTTAGGATGAATAATAGTAAGGCCTACTCTTGGAGATACTGTATAGACTTTTTCCCAGTAAGGGTAATTAATAGCAGGGCGTGGATCAACAAATAATACTTTGTGAGAACCATGTCGAGGAGAGTCATATGTCCCTTCCATTAAATTTTCATCACCTACAGTAAGATAATGAACTAAGACACCATTCGTGTCTTGATGGTAATGAGGGTAAGTTCTCGCTCCTGGTTGTTGGACATTCCCAAAACATCTACCTTCAATTCTAAGTTTATCAGCCTGACGAACGCCCCATCCTTTACGGATAAAGTAACGAATCATCTGACATGCAATTTGCTCAAAATCTAGAATAGATTTTTCTGCGAAAGGGTATTCGGAAGGATTATCAAATAAATTATAATGTGTAGTTGCGTAGAAACCTTTGGCTTCGGCCATACCATAAAATTCAGGTTCGCTTTCTTTAAGCGCAGACAGAGCAGTTTCTTTTATCTCGAGAACTTTAATTAAGTCCTCACGCATTTTTTGCGGAAGTTTTGTTTCACTTTCGAGAAACGGAGTAGTGAACTTCTGATCAATCTTTGTAAACTTATCTAAAGGGTGCTCCGTTGTATCTTCTGGTTCACCCTTTAGATTTTCATAATATGTTATATGTTCTGGTTTTTGATCATTCAACGGTGTAGTTGACATCCTTTACACCTGTATAGTTTCTAAAACCTAGCTTGACTTTAAAAGTTTCAGCTGCTGCTAAACCTAATGCAGTTACTTTAAATGATCCTAAACCATCTACAACATCGACTCTACTTTTAGGAAGATATCCTCCTGTAGATTCTAGATATACAGTAGTATCTTTTTCTATGAGAGCTCCATCTGCATCAACCATTTTAAAGTCTACTGTATCAGTTGCATCCGCATCTATAGTTGTGCCACCACTAGTTATAGTAAATGTTGGAAAAGCAGTTGCCATTTCCCCTAAATAATCATATCCACTACCAGCAGTCCAGCCATCTACGTTTGTACTAAAACCACTTCCTTTATTATATTTAAATGTTACGGAACAATCAGTAAATTTATCTGCTTGAAATGGCTGATATAACATTAATGAAGCAGGAGAACCACTATGTCTTAAAGATCTAAGCGGATGGGCTTTAGTAACGGCTGTATCACTAAGAGTATTAAAAAATGGTTTTAATGCTTCATCAGATCCAACTCCTACACCCCAACAAGCTACATCAGATTGTTCTCCTGTATTAACAGAAGGATCAGTAGGATCAATTACTGCATAAGATCTGTTTTGCCAAAATGTTCCGGTTAAATGATCATAATCTCCTCTAATGCTAGCAGGAATATTAGGAATAAACTCTTCGCCTTTTATCTTTTGTCCATAAATATTACCATTAGGAAGATACTTATGATAAACACCAGTAGCTTCTTTAATAAAACTCATATATTCAGGATGCCCACTTCCAAAAGTAAGACTTCTAGCTGGCGTTGCTTGAACTTCCGAATCCTCATCATAAGCTTCTTCAGTTATTGGGACCCATGCTTTAAGACAAACATTATCGTCAAATATAAGTAGTTCTAAATGAACTCCCATAGAAAGACTGTCGTACATTGTTTTAGCCATTTTCAATATTCTCCAATTTAACAGTTACAGGCACAATCACAAGCCCAGGGAGTTAGGGTTATAGTAGTGCCAGAAGTTCCCATTTGACCGCCTTGACTATTCGCAGAACCGCCACCACCTGTAATTGTTCCAGTACAATTAGCCCCAGTATACGTTCCAGAACAGTTAGTACAATTAGTATGAGTACTTGTTCCTGAACAATTAGAACAATTGCCATGATTTGTACAGTTAGTTGTCCAAGATCCGTCTCCTCGAAGATAATTTCCTGAACCACCAGTACCACTACCCATTCTAGCTACAGCTAATGTACCTGAACCAATATTAGATGCATTAGTAGTATCCGTAGTTGCACTAGTTGCAAGTCCTGCAACCTGAGCATTTGGAAGATCAACTATTCGAGCATTAGGTAAAGTACCACTACCAATATTTGAAGCTGAAGTAGTATCTGTAGTAGCAGAAGCTGCTAAACCAGCAACTTGAGCATTCGGGAGATCTACAATTCGTGCGTTAGGTAGCGTTCCGGCATTAATATTACTGGCGTCTCTTGTATCTGTATTGGCCCAGGCCGGTACATTTAAAAGAGTATCCCAATCACTTGCAGGTACGTTATCTAAGCCAGCTGAGATAACATCCCCGTCTGCTTCTAATAAATTTGCGAGTTCTCTAGCTTTGCTCATTATCTTATCCTTTTAGAAATTTATAAATTCAATCTTATCGGCAGTGGTAGCTCCTGCTGCAAGTACTACCATAGTACCATTAGTAGCTACAAAATCATTTCCCACTCCGTTTAATAATTTTACACCATTTAAAAATACATGTAACCGTCCTGCTACATATACGTGAGGAAAATCTGTTTGCGCAGCTGTTGGAGTAGCAATAGTTTCAGAATAATCATCAGATGCTGTTAAAGTATGCCCTCCTGCTGTACTTCCATCATGTACAACTAATGTATCTTTATCTGTATCTACCGTTACTTCTCTTAGCGCACCAGTAAATGAAGCGTGTTCAGAGGTCGTGCCACCTCTTAACTGTAATTTCTTAGCCATTAGGTAAGACCTCCAAAATCAATTTGTAAGTTAGTACCACTAAGTGTACCTAAATTAGTAATGTTATTATCGTCCGCATCAAGATTACCGCCCAAAGTAGGCGCAGCATCTGATTGAACATCTGCTATTCCTGCCGCAATTGCAGCAAAGATTGAACCATTATAAAATTTTAAAATATGTGCAGTTTCGTCATACCATAAATCCCCTTCACTTGGTGATCCTGGTTGTGAAGATGAAATCACATATTCATCTGAATAACGATTAATATCTGTTACGTTAGCTGAACAGTTTGCCATAGCAGTAACATTTGCCGCTGTACCAAGAACGTTCATGTCAGTTACTACATCTGC
>Ga0310342_100000288_pt1 | contig 27090 bp, 47 predicted proteins | sample S15DNA20500_MG_FD_206155 | JGI IMG/M metagenome (GOLD analysis project Ga0310342, IMG submission 206155) | Marine microbial communities from station ALOHA, North Pacific Subtropical Gyre - S1503-DNA-20-500_MG | ecosystem: Environmental > Aquatic > Marine > Oceanic | place: Pacific Ocean: North... | reverse complement strand
ACATCCATAGCTTATTTGGTAATCAAAATGCTATAGCTAGTGGACTGCAACGAGCGTTAAAGTGTAGATTTCCAGATAAGATTAAAGATGTAATAGTTCTAGCTGGTGATGGTGCTACAGTTGATATTGGTTTGGATATGACAATGCAGTCATGGTTTAGACAAGAGAACTTTACAACTATATGTTTTGATAATGAGTTGTACGCTAATACAGGTGGGCAAGAGAGTGGACTTATGCAAAAAGGTTTTGTTGCTAAGATGGCTCCCAAGGGTAAGAAATTTGAAAAGGTACGTTTAGTAGAGATAGCTCGCGAGGCTGGCTGTCATTATGCTACTATGCTTACAGTAAGTAAACCTAATAGGGTTGAAGAAGTTATTAAGAATGCTGTACATATTGCACGGGAGGTAGGACCTACGTTTGTACAATTATATACTCCTTGTATACTAGAGATTGGTAAACAGAGTATGGAAGGTCTAGATGAAATGAAGGACTCAGAAAAGATAGGGGGTCGCTTTGTTCAACGTGAATACGTAACAGCTGAAGCACAAGAAGTTATTGATAGGTTAAAAGCAGAGAAGAAGGAACGTAAACTTGAATTCAAAGCTAAACTAAAAGCTGACCAAGAAGCAAGAGCCAAGCGTAATCAAGATAAAGTATTGGAAACTGCCTAATGTCATTAGAAACTTTAAGACCATCTCCAGCGATGGCAAATTTTTTGCCTATTGAATATAAAGATCTTGTAGAACACGGTCCTTATACAAATAGAAATGGTTCTGATAAACAGACCAAAAAAGCTAAAGACATGGGTAAGTTCAAAGAAGTTATTGAAGAACATCCTATGTGTGCCGGGTGTGCCATGACACTCTTTATACGACTTGTGTATATTGGTATGCCTAATCCAGAACATACGATTGTAGTAGGGACAGCAGGTTGTGGAAGGTTAGCAATAAGCCAAGCCTCGGTACCATTCATATATGGTAACTATGGCGACACCAATGCAGTTGCATCGGGTTTGAAACGAGGACTAGAAGTACGTTTCCCTAATCAAAATAAAGATGTTGTAGTAATGGCTGGTGATGGTGGGCTAGTGGATATTGGCTTTCAAGGACTTATGCATAGTTGGTTTAGACATGAAAGGTTTACTACTATCATGTTGGACAATGAAGTTTATGGAAATACTGGTGGACAAGAATCGGGTATGACTGTAAAGGGCAAGGTTCTTAAAATGTCACCAAGAGGTAAGATGGGCGATAAAATGGATATGCTTGGACTGGCAAGAGTTGCAAAGTTAGATTATGTTTGCCAACTATCACCAACTAATCCAGCTCGTGTTATACGAACTATACGCCGTGCTATTCTAGTAGCAAGAGAATTAGGGTCAACGTATGTACAGGCATATACATCATGTAATATTGAATATGCAATACCAACACCAGAAGTTATGAAAGATGCATTCGAAGTAGAGCAAGAGCGTTACGGGTTTATAGAAGAAATTTCCGATAGGGCCAAAGAAGTTTTACGCGATCATGGGGAGAAGATAAAATGACAGCCGCTCAATTGTTAGCACTAAGAGATGGAGTACCACAAACGATTAAAGAAGAAGAAGTTAAAACAGTAACACCAATAGCAAAGATAGAAAGAAGCCGTCATGAATTAGTTGGCCAAAAGAATAATAAAGGCCAAGTATATACAGATGTAAATGATATGTTCTATGCTTCAGAACAAACACCAGTTTTCTTTACAGGTAGTGAAGTTATTAAAGAAGCTATTAGACGAGCCAGTGTTGGAACGTCTGTTGCATATCCAATTACTCCACAGAGTGAAGCGGCCGCATTAATAGGTGAACTGTATGCAGAAGGATACCTAGATGAATACTTTAGAGGTGAAAGTGAATTTGCAGTAATGGGTCAATGTGCTGGTGCATCGTTTGGCGGGCATAGAGTTTTCACTACTACAGCAGGACCAGGTACGTTAAGAGCTATGGAGAACTTTCCAATGTGGGCAGGCTCACGCTTACCAATTCAAGTGTGCGTAACTTGTAGAGGAGTTAATTCTCCTTTAAGTATTCAACCAGATACATTAGAAATGCATTATCTATTAGAGACTGGTATGATGATTTGGCACGCCGAAACGGCACAAGACTTATTTGATTTTATATTAAAAGGATTTATTGTTGCAGAGCAACCAGATGTTCATGTTCCAATAGCAACTTGTTGTGATGGATTCTTTGTAACACATACAAAGGATACTGTTGAATTACCATCAGAAGATTTGTGCTTACCTCCGTATGATCCTTATAGGTCACCAGTTCCAGTTATGGATATGGAATCAGCACCAATAAGAATGATGCGTGATCCGTTTGTTATGAAATCAAATTACATTAGTTATTCAACCCATGCATCGTGGCAACAAGAAGTTCATGCGGCAGTTGAGCGATCTCGTAAACATACTATTAGATTGTTAGATGGTTTGATTGATACTTTTAATATTGATAGAAAGATTTTAATTGTTGCATCTGGAACAGCAGTTTCACAAAGTAGAGAAGCCATACGCTTACTAGAGAACCAAGGTATAGAAGTTGGCCTAATTAAGATTAAAACTATTAGACCATTTCCAACAGAGGAACTTCAAGAAGCAACAGCAAATGCTCACCATATATTTGTACCAGAGTTTAATATTGCTGGTTGGTTGGCAAAAGAAATTAAAGCCGTCCTAGATAACAATAAGAGAGTTTATGCAGGACCTCATGTTGCTGGCGGAATGACGTTGCCTTCAGAAGTTATTGTAGATGAGATTAAAAAACATTTGGGTATGAAAGTTGCTTCAGCAACTGATAGATCCGCAATTTAAATTGGAGGACAAATGAACGATGTAGAAAAGTATGAAGCAATTGATGCCTTATTTGATAAAGCAATTAGGCCAGCACTTCAAGGTGATGGGGGAGATTTGGAACTAGACTTGGTTAGAGGTAATGAAGTTATTATTTCATATCAAGGAGCTTGTGGTAGTTGTCCTTCATCAGCAGGAGCAACACTTTCAGGGATAGAACGTGCAATACGACAGAATGTATTTCCAGAGGCTGTGGTTATACCTACTAACGCCTTTGCTGATACACCGGCACAATCTCAACAAGCACACCCGTTTGGTGGGCTTACTTATGAACAACAAATGGCTGAGAGGAGAAACAGATAATGGCAACAATTATTACTGATGAATGTATAAATTGCGGCGTTTGTGAACCCGAGTGTCCAAACGAAGCAATAGATGATGGAGAAGGTGAAGGATTAGATTTTTATTATATTGATCCTGAACTATGTACAGAGTGCGTAGGGTTTCATGGTGAAGAAGCGTGTCAGGAAGTATGCCCTGTAGATTGTTGCATACCAGATGAAGATATTGTTGAAACTGAAGAAGTACTTTTGGAAAGGGCTATTAAGTTACATCCAGACCAAGAGTTTCCCGTACTTGCTGACTTAAACGAAACTACATCATTATTTCATAATCCAAATCGTAAGAACGCAAATCTTTAATGATGATCGGGAGAAAGCTGTGAAAAAGTATAAAAAGAAACAAGGGTTAAGTACTACAACAAAAGTGTTTTGGATAATTTTTACCATCAGCTTCTTCTCATTATATATTTACAACTATTAAATACGTATATAATTATTCACTACTTACTGAAAGCGAGGTACCATGATTTTAATGAAAACTGACTATAAAAATTATATAGGCGGCCAGTGGGTGGATTCAGCTTCAGGTAATAAAATTGAAGTTACTAATCCCGCTCACTGTAAACAAGTAATAGCAACTGTTCAAGACAGTAACAAAGATGATATTGATCGTGCGGTAGCTGTGGCCAATGAAGCGTTTAAGACGTGGCGTAAAGTACCAGCACCAAAGCGTGGCGAGATATTATTTAGAGCGGCAGAAATTTTACTACGAGATAAAGAAGACATAGCAAAGATTATGACTCATGAAATGGGTAAACCATTATCTGAAACACGTGGCGATGTTCAAGAAGCAATTGATATGGGCTACTATGCGGCAGGTGAGGGTCGGAGATTGGGAGGAATGACAGTTCCATCAGAACTGAATGATAAGTTCTGTATGTCCATGCGAATGCCAATAGGCGTTATCGGAGCAATCACTCCTTGGAATTTTCCAATAGCTATTCCGTCATGGAAGGCCTTCCCTGCCTTAGTAGCTGGTAACACAATGGTTATTAAACCTGCAGAAGACACACCATTAAGTGTATGTAGACTAGCAATGGTATTTGAAGAAGCAGGACTACCACCAGGAGTGTTTAATGTAGTTACAGGCTATGGTGAATCAGCAGGACAACCGTTAGTAGAAAACGAATTAGTTAAGTTAGTATCGTTTACAGGCTCAACGCTTACAGGTTGGAAGATTGCAACTAGATGTGCAGACCAAATGAAGCCTTATACATTAGAGATGGGCGGTAAGAATGCAATAGTAGTAATGGAAGATGCTGATGTTGATTTAGCAGTTGATGGTGTTGTGTGGGGTGCATTTGGCACATCAGGACAGCGTTGTACAGCGTGTTCAAGAGTGTTTGTACACGAAAGCGTTAAAGACGACTTTATAAACAAATTAGTAGGACGAGCTGAAGGATTGTTTATAGGTGATGGCTTAGATGATAAAGTTGATATGGGTCCTGTTATTAATGAGAAAGCATTAAATAAGATTCACACTATGGTTACAGAAGCTAAAGCTACTAATACCATTTTATGTGGCGGTAAAATTAATCAACAGCCATCTAGTAATATTCCAGAGAAGTACGGCACGTTTAAAGAAACATATGGTTGGTTTTATACACCTACAGTAATAACAGATGTAAAAGTAGACGACATGATTGCTCAGGAAGAAGTATTTGGTCCTGTAGTAGCATTAGTATCGTTTAGTGATACTGACGAAGTTATAGACATGGTTAATAATTCTAAGTACGGATTATCGGCCGCAGTCTATACGGCGAATGTGAATTTTGCCTTTAAAGCGTTTAATGAAATTGACACAGGCATTACTTACATTAATTCATCAACTATCGGTGCAGAGATACAGTTACCCTTTGGTGGAACTAAAGGAACTGGTAATGGGCATCGAGACGCAGGCCATCATATGATTGATAACTGTACTGAATGGAAATCAGTATTTGTTGATTATAGTGGTACATTACAGAAAGCTCAGATAGAAGACTAGAGCTTATAGGGAGAGGGTTTTGAAAAAGTTATTATTAGCTATAGCACTTATTGTGTTATGGGCAACACCAAGTCACGCAATTGAATTATTAATGTTCAGCAATCCAAACTGCGGCTATTGCCAAAAGTTCTTGGAAGAAGTTGAACCAACGTACAAAGAATCACCAGCAGGAGAGGCAATGCCGTTACATATTATTAATATGGACGAACCTGTTCCTGATTGGTATATAAATGCATTTAAGGCAAAAGCGATAGGTAGAATTGCAGGCACACCTACTTTTATAGTATGGGTCAACGATAGAGAAGTTACTAGATGGGTAGGATACCAAGGTGTAAAACATTTCTATGATACAATAGGTGAGTTTATGAAAAACAATCAGCATTTAATTCATGGTGATCATAATGACCCGCCATTTTTAGGAAAGCAGAATAATGATCAGTGGACTCCTCAGAAAGATCCTAGAGATGATCCAAATTCTAGTCACAACAAACCTTTTAAACGACATGATGAAGGGTCACATAGTAAACATCTTGAACTAAGACAAGCTGTTCCAGATGGTGTAATAGACTCTAAGGATATTTTTGATCATACATATGATACACCGCAAAAAGCACTAGCGGCCGCAGATTATTTAGACTGTGGATCTAATGTTCATTACCATGCTAAAGAGAATGTTTGGATGCCGTGTTCAATGGCAATTAGTCCGGGAACGGATACTTTAATGAAGGAGGGTTCGTGAGACACTTATCAATACAAGTAAAACTATTTTTATACTTTGCTATTCTTTGTTTAACAACATTATTCTTGATGAATGATGCTATGTCAAACGGTACATTACCAGAAGTAAAAGGTCCAGAGCTTAAGAGTTTGGATAATATTCTTACATATTGTGATACTAAAGATACCATTGCTAAGATGGCTACAAAAGATTATAGAATGTCGTTAGCGGCAAAGGGCACAATCCATAACCATTTTCATAAATCACTTGTGGAAACAGAGTTATGGATTAACCCTTCTAATGATCAATGGGCAATATTGTTTAAATATAAAAATAAAGATTTAACTTGTATAGTTGGTGGTAACAACGTAGAGTTGTATACTCCAGGAGAAACAGGAGCAGGTATATAAGGAGTAGTACTTGAAAAGCGTAAAGCAGTGGTTAGATGATGATTGGAAATATAATAGATTCAGACTTATAATTGAGACTAGTGGTGCAATATGCTTTATCTCAGTATATGTTATACTGGCATGGTTTGGCGACGATGCATCAGTTTTTACAATCTTTCTTCTAACACTTGCTGGCGCTTCCTTACATACTATTAACGCATACTTACGACAAAGTATTAATTTAATACTGTTAAATATAATCGTTATATGTGTTACGTTGTTTGGAATATACAAAATGTTTATGTTATAGGGGGCAAGTTATGACTTTTCGAGAAGCATACGAAAAGTTTATGCATAGATATGAAACGGTCGAACCGGCTGAAATATCTTTTATAATATGGTTTGTGGAGAACCCGATGTCTCCTTTTTGTCTTCATGGATCAGCGGCACTACGAGATCACGATGCTATTCATGTATTATTAGAATGTGATCAAACAAATAACTCAGAAGCCTTTGTAATTGGCTTTACAATGGGCAACGACGACAGAACTAAAACTTGGGAAGTTAAGCTATTCAAATTCATTTCACGCTTCCTATATCCTAAAAAAAATAAATTTACTAAAAAACAAATAAACATTTTTGAACGCGGGTTTGCCTACGGACGTACAAGAAATTTTAAACGTATAGGTGAAGTAAACTGGACAAAAGAAGATTGGGATAGTTCGCTAAAACAAATGCAATTAAGATTTGGTATTCATGATAACGAGTTATCTTATTATAAAGAAACAGATTATGAAACTATTATTTCCGTTAGCTAAGAGATTTATTGCTGGTGATGATATTGCATCAATGTTATACAATATCAGACAATATGATCTAGTGACTATTAATTATGTAGGCGAAAGTGCTTATGCACCTTGTGAAACTAAAGCAAACTTAAAAGAATATTTAGATTTAATTAGTAAGTTATATGACCTTCCACATAGAGAATACGAAGTATCTATTAAGTTAAGTCAATTCGGTCAGCTACCTAGTGATTGGAAAGAACCTGTAGAACGAATAGTTAATGTAGTAAAAGATATACCGTTTATTAAAATTAAATTTGATATGGAGAAAGCATCTGCTATTGATGATACATTAAAATTTTCACGATGCTTTAAGGATATTGGTATTGTATTACAAGCTAATATGGAGCGGAGTAGTGTTGATATAGCAGAAGTTATTAATAGTCAACGTAGGGTTAGGATTTGTAAAGGAGCATATAAAGGAGATATCCATAATAAACATAAGGTACGAGCGGCATATCTTTTTATAGTAGAAGAACTTTTTAAAAGTGGGTTCTTTTATGATAAGAGTTATAAGCAAGAACTAGTATCATTAGCAACGCATGATGAGTATCTAATACACCGAATTAAAGAACTAGCAAAACAATACAGTTGTAAAAGGAAGTTTTATTTTGAAATGCTATTTGGTATTAGGCGTGATCTAGCTAAACGATTAATAGGTGAAGGATATAATGTCAGAACTTATGTACCATACGGAGCAAACTGGATGCCTTATGTAATTAGGCGGCTAATGGAATTTAAAAACCTTAGATTTGTTATTGTTAATACAGTGAAGGAGTTCTTATCCAAAGTTAGATAAGTACAACATTATGTCAGATCAAGTTAAAATAGGAATATTCGGAGCAGGAGCAATAGGTAGTGCAGTATATGACCTCTTAAGAGATCGTACAGCATACAGCGTTACAGTAGCTGACATACGGCCATATAGCGAGCTTCATCCTAAAGCATTTGCAGAAGAACATTATCAACAGTTGGATACTAGACATCCAGGCTCAAACAATTCAATGCTTACAATGTTTGTAGCTGATAAGACACTTATTATTAATGCACTTCCTTATACTGAAAATGTAGTTGTTTATAGTGCTTGTTTAGAAAATGCCATTCCATATTTTGATTTCTCAGAAGATGCTGAACTAAATGAATTTATTCATAATATTGATCTAAACAAATCATTACCATTTACAATGCCACATTGTGGATTAGCACCTGGCATGAGTACAGTAATTGCTAATCATTTAATGCATGAGATGGATACAGTTAATCATATTAAAATACGTGTAGGATCATTATCACAAGACTCTACTAACAAGTTAAAGTATCATTTGATGTGGAGCCCTGATGGATTAATAAACGAATACAGTGGCGATTGTCAAATTGTTAGAGATGGCAAATATTATGAAGTGCCGACACTTACTGGATATGAAACATTAATGATTGATGGTGATACATATGAAGCATTTAATACAAGTGGAGGGTTAGGGTCGTTTGCAAAAACAATATCTAATGCTCATCCATATGAACGCTTTCAAAATGTAAATCTAACTTATAAAACAATAAGATATAAAGGACATCACAATCTTATAGATTTCTTAATGAATGATTTAAGAATTCCTAAAGACGAGTTAATTGAAATTATTAAAAGAGGTGTATCAACTACTAGACGTGATCTCGTAATCATTTATGTTGTAGTTGGCGGCATAGTTAATGGCAAGCAAAAAGAAAGATGTTACAAAAAATTCTTTTATCCTATTAGAGAAAATGGTAGATATTATACAGCAATAGAGTCGACTACAGCATCAGGATTGCTTACTATGGTCGAACTATTTTTACAGGGCAAACTAAAACAGAAAGGCTATTATAAGCAAGAAGATGTTGCGTTAAGTGACGCAGTAGAAACAACTTTTGGAAGTATGTTTATAATGAATAGATAGATGGAACATCATTATCTTTTTAAGTCAAAGACTAAAGAAAGAATACTAGTAACAGTTGGATACATAGTGTTTATTATTGGTACTTTCGTTTTACTGAGTTTAATACAATGACAACAGTTTGGAAAATAGGAATAGGATTTTTTATTGTAGGAGTAAGTATAGGTGCAGTTTGGTTTTATAGTATAAACCTAGGATGTGCTGAATTGGCTCCATTCGGTACTAAAGCAAAAATGTTATTCCTATGTGCAATTCGAGGCGGGTGCTTTTAATGAAATATTTTAAAAAATTAACATACGAGTTTGATAACGAAAAGCTAGAACAAGGGCTACATGATGTATTGCAGATTTGTCCTTGGGGCGATAAGATGTCTGGAGGAAATGTAAACAAGTTTGGCAAGAATGATATTTACTCTCCACAGATTTGCTTAACAGAAAAAGAAAATGAAGAACACGAGTATCATGGCGGCGAAGGCGGCCACTACGATACATTTGATGCTGAAGGCAAAGAAGTAAGTCGCTTAGAAGATATATGCGAAAGCGAGTACACAAAATTTATCCCCGAGTTTGCTCATACATATTTTAAAGACGTTTACGATACAATTTCAGAAGATTGGAAAATAGGCAGAGTACGTTTAGTACGTTCTATGCCACGAAGGGCTTTATCTTGGCACCGTGATCCAGAGCCAAGAATACACGTTCCAGTAAGAACATTAATTGGATCAAAGATGATTATAGAAGACGAAGTGCATCATATGAAGACTGGAACCTGCTGGTTTACTGATACACGTTTTTATCATTCACAATTTAACGGTAGTGAAGCCGACAGAATTCATATGGTTATGTGCGTTGTTGATAAGGATTATAAGTCAAGTGAAACACCTCAAGTGTAGTAGGTGCAATAAAAAAACAAAACATGAATTAACATCCGAAGGCTATGGCGGCCGTGAATGGATGCAAGATTATACTTGCAATGAATGTGGAGAACATCATTGTAGAGTTTCTAATAATATACCAGAACAGCAGACACAATTCTTTGTTATGTCAACGCCTTCTGATATATTCTCAAAATAAACATAAGGAGAAGTTATGATTTCTATAGTTATAGCTAGTATTATTATCGGCTCGTGGTTAATATCAGGGTGTTAAAATGGAATGCTCATTAACGGGTAATCCGTTAGTTAAAACATATATCCTTAAGATGCCTATGATTCATGCAATTTTAGTTTCAGATCAATTACGTGACTGGACTGATTCTGTAATAGAATGTGAAACTAAAACTGTAGAAATAGATAGACAAGAGATTTCTAAAAATCATTGGTATGTTAATAATGGTGTCTCCTTGAAAATTAGTTTTAATACTTGTCATCACAAGTATGATAGCGAAAGGGAATTTGTTGATGGTGTTTTAAAAGGGTGTGAATACCTATCATCAATAATACCTCTAGACTAATGGATATTCTGATTTTTATATTATATCCAATATTCGTTTTAATAATTTTTACAAATAACCCTATTATGTCTTGGGTCGATAAATGGGCCTGTACAAAGGAGAGGGAAGATGTATGACGCAGAGAGGGAAAGTATGTTGACTACACAACTTGCGATTTTAGAATCTCAAGTAGAAGTACGTGATAAAATGTTAGGACATTTACGTTCAGAGATTTCTCGGAAAGATGTTCTAATTAAAAAGCTAATGGAGGCTTCAGCACATAAAACAATATCATATGATTTAATAGCAGATCAGCTTGATAAACCAGACGCAGATGGCGATGTTGAAGCTGGAACCATTGGCTAGAATAAATATATGAAGCTATACATTATTAAATGTAGAATATATAATTTTATATGGTTAATAGGCTACAGAATTAAACAGGGGGCAAAGTGGCTAAAGAAACGATATGGGTTATAGTATTTTTTTGTTTAGGACTTGGAGTAATGTTCGGACTTAAACAATGTGGTGCTAAAGACTCTAGAATAGAAAAGAGTATTGCAAATTGGTATAAAAATCCAGATTGGCAAGAACGAGAAATGAATAGGTCGAAAACGATATTAAGGTAGGTGTATAATGTTGATGATGGAATTTACAGAACCAGCTAGTAGAAAAGACATCGAGTCAGCGTTGGCACCTTTTTTAACCTTTATTGCTTCAGGTAAAGAAATTTCCTTTAAAGATATTGCTAAAAAATTGCAAGTTGATTTAAAGTCAATCGGTGTTGATGAAGTATCGTTTGTGCAATCTAAAAATGTAGACTCAGGCGATATGAATATGAATGCCGCGTATGATCCTATTGATGATGAAGAAGGGTTTGATCATTTTGAAATTGATTTATTATTTTCTAAAGAAGATAAAACAATTGCTTTTAGTCCGGCCGGAGTAACTAATATTAAGCATAGAATTATTGATGTACTAGAACATGAATTAATTCATAAGAATCAATATCGTGGAAGAGGATTTATAAAGCAACGTGACTTTAAACCTAAAAAAGGATTATCGGATAAAATAAAAAAATCTAGAGAATATTTAGGAAACGATGATGAAATAGAAGCGTATGCTAAAAATATTGCTAGTGAATTAGTACGTAAGTCAGATAAAAAAACTGCACTTACATTATTACGTATGGCTGGAAAGACTGCACAATATAGAGAGAAAAAGAATTTATTATCTCCTAATTTGTTTGCTTATTTTTCAGTATTTGGTTTCGATAGTAATCATCCTGTATTAAGAAAATTACTTAAGAAGATATGGATTTATATAAAAAATGGCTAAACATTCAGACAGACATATTATGAGGCAACAAAAGAAAGTTGATAAACAACTCAGACACCGTCATGTTAAAAAACAATCAGTTACTCCTAATATGATTCCTTTGAATCAAACAATTACTTTAGACCATCTTACTAATCCAAAATTGGCTCCGGGGGGAGGATTCGAACCTCCACGCTCTCCCAAGCAATAGCTAAACAGGCTATCGTGTCTACCGTTTCCACCACCCCGGATCGTCTTACATATTAGCTACAATACCTCTAACTTTATAGTCTTCAACTGCTCTTAGTAACCGTGTTATGCCTATGCCTCCGCCTACTCTAGGAATAAAGTCATAGCTTAAAAATTCATTTAATTCTTTTTCTACACGTTCTTTACCAAACTGTCCAAACAATAATTCTGCATACATACCGTCGCTTATAGTATTAAACATATGGCGCATTTCTTCTGGATCACTACTACGTTCTGCTGACCCTATTGTTTCTTGTCCTGATATAATAACATCTATCTTAGCCGCTGTTCCGTCACCGTTTTGTTTCATGTTCCAAAATGGACTAGTGTAATTTGGAAAGTTTTTAATCATGCATACTCTACCTTGCCATTTCTTATGCATAAGGTTTTCTTCAGTATGAGTTAGTTCTTCTACTCCAAATTCTTCTGCCCATTCGCTGTAGTTTTTAGCAACTACTCCGTGTTTAGTTCCAAAGCCCATGTGTGCTATAAGCTCCTTTTCCATGTCTTCAAGCTCCGTAATTGTACCAGGAAATTCAAACTCAAACATTGGAAATATTAGATCATGTCGACCTTCAATTGGGTTTGGTTCTTGTCTATAGGAAGTGGAGACACAAAAAAACCCCTTCGATGAGGGGCGTGTAAGTAGTTCGTATTCTAGCCACATTTGGCCTGTCTGCGGTAAGGGCCAGACATTGCCGGCGTAATTATAAGTGCTTACTGTAGTTGGATCTTCACACGCCGCCAGTATGCTTAATCTGTTTTGCGTGTGTACTTCTTGGAATCCTTTGTCCAAAAAAAACGACCTTAATAGGCCGACAGTTTCGGTAAAATGTTCCGGGTTAATAAGTTGGGTCATCGTAGTTTCCTCCTTGTGTTTGACCAAAGAGTATGCGAGATTTTAGAAAAAGTAATGGTATGGGTTGTGTTGGAAGTGTTTTTAGTATTGAAAAGTTCTCTCGGCATACTAAAGTAATATTTAGCAAAGTTCTGTAAAAGCGACGTCTTAGTGGGTTGATACTGTTTTTGTGACGTTGTTCGAAACGTATCTTGTTCGCCTTTCTACGAGAACAATTTAACCAAGATTACTACTTGTAGAGCTAATATTATTAAAGGAATAATAGTTCTAACAAGTTCCATAGTATGATTAATGTTGTCGAGCTTCTTTTCTAAATTTGTTTTATTCTCTAACATAACTATATTATAACAAATTTAGTCCAATTAGTCAAGTTCAAAGTTATCCAATTCCTCTGGACAGTTTCGCACTCCCATAGGATCGCAATAGCTCTCTTCCTCTTCGTCAACAGGTGTAAGTGCTTCTTCGCATTCTGGGAGTAGTTCTTCACGTGCAGTTTTAACTAACGGAATATTCATAACATTAAAAGCATGAACATTACAGTTTCTGCTTAATAGATATTCCAATTCTTCTTCCTTGGTCATACACGCTTTTTCACCATCTAGTAATCTATACCACTGACAATCTTCACCAGTGGCGGCACTTACCGCGTGTTCACCCAGAGTTTTATTAGTTGCTGTAGCAGACACAAGGTCAGCGCCATTTAATGCAACACTTAATTGCCATGGAATAAATCCACAACCTCCAAGCAATAGAAATACGCCTATAATAAGATACCATCGCAACACTTATTATTCCTTTATAGTTATGAAGATCGATTTAAGAAATTTGTACTACGTAGGTACTATTTATCTGTTTTCCGGACGGTCTATAGACATATCAGGAGGTACAGGGTTCCATTGCTTTTCTCTACTTACAGAAAACATCATTAGGTAAAAAGGCTGTGTACCTAAATTAATTGCGGCGTAAGGCGAATTAATTTGGAAATCAAATAAGTCACCCTTATTAAAAGGAGCAACCATTTCTTCTTGGAATATAAAAATATGCCCTAATTCATAATCATTTAAAGGCATCCAATAGCGACTTGTTGTTTCTGATATATATTCTACTACAGGAAATCCATCCCCTGGAAGCAACTTTTTAAACCACCATTGCCAGTCATGTGTACCCCAATCTACTGGTGGTGAAATATCAAAGTCAGTATTATGCCGATCAAATAATTCCCAATTAAATCCCTCAAACGGATAATGTTTGCCTGCTGGTTTATTATAAGCACCGTTTTGTTTTACGCCAGTGTTTTGGGAAATATGATCAAGCCATTCCTGGCAAACCCAATTTCGAAAATTTTCAATGTACTGCATGGAGTATTCCTTAAAATATTACTTATCTCCAGTAAGCCAATGTTTAGTATCAACATCTCTTAAAGATGTTGCTGTTAATTCTTGTGCCTGTGAAATTAAACTAGGGCCTACTTGTTTGCTTGTATATCTTTCATCGCCTCTTAAAAAATGTCGTTTAAATCCTACACATAAATCTAATGGATTCTCTGTCATTAAACTATGTACACATTTGTCAGCTAGTACTTCGTGATTGTCTTTACTTAAATGATTATAGCGAGTATCAATACCACCTTTATACCATGTGGTATCATCTTTAGCAGTTACAAATTCTGCGTTAGATACTGACCCTGTTAAATCTCCTAGTACTTCAGGGATGCCACTAAAGTCAATAGTTGAAGAAAATCCAGGGATTAATAATAAATCAAATCCAATTTGATTACGCATTTGTTTGAGCCAACCTACTTGAAATTCTGTCCTAATCAGGTCTAATTCGTCTCTTTGTATATGATTAACATAACCCTTTATAGCATCTAATTCTTTCTTTGACGCAAATTCATCCCAATTACTAATCATATAATTTGAGAATTGCGGTTTATCTTTAAAGAACCAATAGCGATGAGGTGATGTTAATACAACTATAACAACATCATTTTTTACTAACGGTTTCTCTTGATTGCCTAGTATTGCATCACGAACATTAGAAAATATCCAATCATTACTAACACCTATGTGAGAATTATTACTTAAAGCAGTAACTTGTAATTTGTTACCTAATTGATTAGTCCACACCCAGTCTTCTTTAAATGGCTGTGAAAAACTATCTCCAAAGATGTGTAAAGTTCTCATAGGTTATACACTATCCAGAATAACACTCCTGATATGGGAATTGCAAAACATAAACGCATTATCAAATCTCTAATCTGATCCCTCCAAGGTCGTTTCATGTGGCCTCCTAATCTGTATTAAGGTTATTTAAAAACTGTCTTAATTTTGTTGAATCTGTTTCTGCATGAACTTTTGGTACTGGAGTACCTTCATTTGGTTCTTTTATTTCTTCAGTTGTTTCACTTACTGTACTTGTTTTTTTAAGTCCTGCTAATATAGGAGAGTTGCTAGTACCAGCATTATAAGATTCATCTTCATCTAAATCTGTAATACGTAAACTATCAACATCAAACATTAAATCAATTTTGCTTCCTATACCAGCCGATGATCTAGTCTTCATTAATTGTATTTGATACCGTCCACGTTCACGCATAGCTCTACTTGTAAAGATACCTATAACATTATCTGCTGTTTGAATCTTACTTAATCCACCTGCAATATGTGAGTGATCAAATTCTATTTCTTCAACACTTTGTCTGTTTAACTGTGATGCTGTTACAAATATAATTCCTAATTCCATTGATAAATTTCTTAGTTCTTCTGATACAAATTTATCTTTAACATATAAATCACTAGGTGATACTTTTTTACTTAACGGCATTAACAAGTCTAAATAATCTACCAGCAATACATCTATTCTACGCCCTGTTTTAATTTCATATTCTTTAACAAAACTTCTAATATCATTTGCATTTTTGCCACTTGGCATATACTTAATTTGAAATGCTCCTGCTTTTCTACTAACTAATCTAACCTTCATTTCAACACCGTCAAGGTCTTTAAATATTTCTCGAGTCGGTATTTCAGTTAACATACTATCAACACGCATAGCAACTAATGACTCAGAAAGTTCTAATGTTAAGTATACAACATTAAGTCCTTGTAGTACCCAGTTAACACCCATGTTAGCTAAGAACAAAGATTTACCTGCACCTGAACCACCTGCAAATATATTAAGTTCACCTTTGTTAAACCCACCAAATAACTTTCTATCTAATGTTTCCCAACCTGTACTTACTTGTCCGTTGTTATCTTTTAATGCTAATAATCTTTGTTTAGGTTCTTTAAAATAATCAATACCAAGATCTTTTTGCAAACCTATTTGTACTGCTTTCTTTATTAATTCTTCTACAGGACCATAGTCACCTTTTTCTAATAAGTCAGCACTTTCAAGAATTGCTTTTTCTAAACTTTTATGTCTACAAAAAGTTTCAAAGTCAGTTAATAACCAATCATAATGTTGTTCATTTAAGTCTTTAGATATTTCTAATTTTACATCACAAGAACTGTTTATAATTTCTTGTGTAGGAAGTGTATTATGTTGTGAAACAAAGTCTGCTAAAAACTGAGCAGTATTTTGTAACTTACGATCAAATAAAGATGGATCAAATATACCTTGGCAACGCACAAAAGTTTGTGCATCACTTAACATTACTTCTAAATAAGTTTTTTGTATATTGTATCCGTAATCTATATTTTGTTTAATCATTAGTTATTATTATACCATATTTTAGGATCAAAGTCAATATGTTGTTTGTTCATTGCTAGTACTCCGCCAATACATGAACCTGGATCACCCGGGTTTGGTGGTACCCAAACATTATGCCAATCTTTTGATATTAAGTTTACTGCTGTCTTATTTAATGCACATCCTCCTGTTATAACAAGATTGCGACTTGGCAACTGATTTAAACACCATTTACTATTTGATCTAAGCATTAACTCAAATGCAGATTGTGTTGCATTTGCAAGTCTAGCCATGTCCATATCTGTTTGTAACTCTGGCTTATACCAATCACATCCTTTATGCAGATTAACTTTAAATTCAACACCAGGCATATCACCATTTAATGTGCCTGTTATAAAAGTACTTAATAGATCATTTAACAACTCCATATTTTCTTCTACTTTAATAGGTGTTCCTAAAGTATTAACTTTATATTCATCTCTGTTTGCTTTAAGTCCAAGACGTTGTGTCATTGCTGAATAAAATAATCCAACACTATGTGGATACTTTTGTGAATAAATTTTCTTCATTGTATCACCAGCACAAGCCCATATAGTAAGACATTCCCACTCACCAATACTATCTAAAACTAGTACAGTTGCATTAGGAAGTCCGCTCGTATAATAACCATATGCGGCATGGCTATTATGATGAATAGCAAATTTAATGGGACAGCGTATATCCCATTTTTTTAAATATTTGTAAATATTATTTTCTTTTTGTAACCAACCCTGGCCAGCCCACCATTGTCTTAGAGTTTTTAGAAAGGGAGTTTCATACCATATAACTTTATCAGGTGATCGCCAACCACCGGCTTCTTTAGCGGCGTTAACAAGTTCTGGATTTAAATGAGGATCATTGTCTACTTTAGAAAAGTCTTTAGCCAAAGCGGCCCAAAGAAGTTTACGTTCATCAAAAACTGCTATGCTGGCGTCATGACTATTACCGACGATACCCCAAGTTATCACTTACGGTGCTCCTCAATCTTGTCAATCAAACCGAAACTAATAGCCTCCTCAGGTGTCATAAATTTATCACGTTCCATTGCTTCAGTAATAATTGATAGCTCTTTACCTGTGTGTTTAGCATACAATTTATTCAAACGTTCTTTTGTTTCAAGTATATCTTTAACATGAATTTCCATGTCAGTTGCTTGTCCTCTAAATCCACCTGATGGTTGGTGAATCATTATTTTACTATTAGGTAAAGCAACACGTTTTCCGTTGGCTCCTGACATTAATAACAATGAACCAGCTGATGCGGCCATGCCAATACAAACAGTTGCTACATCAGGTTTAACATATTGCATTGTATCATAAATTGCTAATCCTGAGTGAACATATCCGCCTGGTGATTGTATGTACATAAAAATATCTTTATCTTTACTAACTGATTCTAAAAACAATAATTGAGCACAAACTGATGCGGCACTATCCTCATCAATCGGTCCTGTTAAAAAGATAATTCTATCCTTTAATAGTCTACTATAAATGTCATAAGCACGTTCACCTTTGTTGGTTGATTCAACAACCATTGGTATTAAATTGGGCATTGGTTCTCCTTAATCATATCCTCTTCCATGTTCATCATACCATGAGTCTGTGCCCTTTGGCATATCTGAACAATCTAATTTTACTTTAATTTCAACACGTTGTGGCTTCTCATATACAGCTTCAAGATCCAATTTAGAATCACAACCTTCACAAATAATAGGATCCTGCCATTTCATTTTTAAAGCAATCTCTGTTGGAATATTAACTGCTTGAAAATATGATCCATCAGACTTATCATGCTTAATAGGAAACTCAACACGCTCGTGACACTTTGGACAATACACCATAACAAAATCATTTACTCGTTTGTTCTGTTGATGATCGTATGCATCAGCTGGGTCAATAAAATGTCCTTCTAACATAACATCTCCTTATTGAAAGTTTATATTACCTACGTTAAAGCTCATACTAATTCTTTCTACATCACTAGTAAACGGATATACACAATGTTTTAATTGTGCGTTAAACAATAATATATCGCCAGTTTTAGGAATAATCTTATGTGTACCGTTTGCTCCTAATTGGTCGTTACCATAAACAAATTCTATTTGACCTCTACAAGTCATATTACTTTCGCCGTGTTCGTTTTCTAGTGCAATCTCTTCTGGTACATCTATATATAAGACTGAACTATATGCTCCATGATGAGAGTGGATTGGATTAAACTCATTAGCTTTTTGATAGTTAATCCACGGATCAGTAACAAAGCCATAACTCATAAAATCATAATCAAATTGCTGTACACTTTTTTTAATTAAAAGAGTTTGGAATCGTTTGTCTTCTATTTCTGCAAAAGTTCTTAAATGTGGAAGTAATTGATGATAAAATGTTTCTTTTACTTCTTGACTAGTTGCCCATTGGCGTTCGCGATTAATATTCCCAGCTAACCGTTGACGCATATCTAAACCATCATCTCGACTAGTCCTTGCAATATCTCTTAATGTATCCATCATTTCATCATTCATTGTTGAATGATAGATTGATGTGCCAAATGGTCTTAATATTTTGTAATTCATTAGTTTATTGTAGGCTTTTGAAATGGTGTAACATCTTTTCTTGTCTCTAAAATTGTTTCAACCATTCTGTCAAACTCTTCTTCTCCGAGTGCAGTTTTGTATATACGCATGGCTTGTGCCATCATAACTCCTGCAACTTCTAACGGAGTATGTCCGTCATTTACGCAGAGTTTGTTTATTAATTTTTCAATTGTTCTATATGCAACTTCTAGATTTTCATCATTTGTAACCATTCTTAGTCCTTCTCAATCTGTTGTGCTTTCTGGTTTAGGAGGCTTTCTCCATACATTGTCTTTTAGCCTTGAAGATAAATGACTTGTGTTCTTTCGTCTTGTCTCCTTCCACACTTTTGGTTTTGGCATAAAAGGTTTATTTTTCTTGGGCATTGTTATCCTCCTAAGGAAATTGCAGTTAATATTTCTGCTGTCCAGTATCCTACGAACACTATTGCTCCTAGAATTAATATTACTTTAACACATTTACTCATACTACGTCTCCTCTTATTTGTAGATAAATGGGTCCTTTTTCTGAAGTTCTTTTATGCGTTTTTTAAAACGTCTGTCTTCTCTCCAATTTTTAAACGGAGTATAAATTTTTGCCCATAGTCTTTTTAACCAAACCATTTCTTCATCCTTAATTTAATTTTTAATTCGTTATCTTCAGCAGATGAAACAATAGTGTGGAGTGTAAACATTCTTCCGTATTTTTTAATTGCATCATTAACATCTCTTACATCGTTTTCCCAATCTGGCATACTAACTGACCAACTCAATTCCATAGCTTCGTCTACTAATTTAATACCGGCCTTATCTCTATCTGGTAAAACTATTACTTGCTTATTTAAACTATTTAGGAGTAATGCTTGTTGATCTCTGACTTCACTGCCCATTAATGCACACGCATCGATGCCTATAGCGTCAATAGGACCTTCTACAAGTATTACAAATATTCTTCTATAATCTTGGGCATCTAAATTAAAAACATATCCTGGTTGTACATCAGTTAAGTATTTTGGATTACCTTTTGTAATTCTACGTGCAGTCCATCCAACTAACCTTTTAGTATTCGATCCAGGATCTGTATAATAAAATGGAATAATTAATCTGTCACGATAACCAAGTTCAGGACTCCAATGGAAATTATAATCTTCAACATTTAGTTGTCGCTCCTTCATATAATCTAAAACTTTTGATATAAGACCATTGCTATCATATTCGGGAATAGGTTTAGCACCTTGTGGTAATGCAATATCTTTAAATTTTGGAAGTTCAACAAGTGGTTGAATAAATCCACTTTCTTCGTTAAATTGTAAAACATTAAGAGCAAGTTGATTAATAGAATCGTCGGATGCACCTAACCATTCTAAAAGGCTACGCATCTTTCTAGAAAGTCTACGTCCTCTTTGCCAACTTGCTTTAAATCCACAATTGAAACAATGATAGCTTACACTACCATCAGCGTTTGATATTAATCCGCCACGTTGTCTTTTATCTTGACTTGTACCGTTATGATGACAACACGGTGCATTGAAACTAGTCCACCCACTTGGAGTTGTTTTTCGTTTTGCTGGTATGTGTGCAAATAATGTATTCTGAACTAGTTCACTCATAATAATACTATTATATGAGAAAACTAAAGAAAAGTCAACTAGTTTTTTATCAATACCTGATCAATTGTTCCTGAAACTACGTTTTGGTATCTAGCTCTTAAATGCGAGAATACACCATTGAAGTTTACGTATTGGGGTTGAGTTGGACTAACTAAATTAAGTGTAGCTACTTCTCCCCAAACAGTACCGCCAGTAATTTGGTTATCTAATGTAGCATCAATAAACACTTTACCTTCAAACCCAGTTGTATAAAATGCCGCAGTATGTAATGCCTCATTTCCATTTTTGGCAGGTTCGGCTGTAACAGTTTCGCTTACAAATATGTCAGAAGAAGGATCAGTTTCAGTAAATGTTTTTATAGTATATGTTGGTGCAGGTCCTGGGAATGTTTCAGCATTTACAAATATGTTACCCTGTGCTCCGTAATGAGTATTTGCATAAGTTAGGACTTTACTTAAATCAGCAGTTTTTATAAGGTAAATATTGTAGGTCATATATTGAGATTTTAGATCTAATAAATCGTTCTCAGAAACAGTTACTTGGAACTGACCTTTTCTACTAGGAGTAGAAGTTTCAAGAATAGTTCCATCATGTTCGACCACGAGGTTATTGTTTTCATCAAATGCAACAAACTTAGGAGTGTATGTGTTTAATATGCTTAAAGGTTTTTGATCAGGGTTTTTAATTTCAAAGGTTAAGACATTGTCTATGCCTTTGTATACTTGTAAGTTTCTCTGGTACACTGGTTTATACTCCGTTATGTTATTAGCCAAATCTGCTATGAGAATGGCTTTATTGGTTGATAAATATCTAGGTGTTAACTGCATTCGGTTCTCACTATTTTATACAAGTGTATTTATTTGAAAGATGCTATTAAAAGATATAGAAACTAAATTCCCCTTTTTAAGTGTTGTACAGTACGGGGGGCAAGAATATATAGGGATAATTGCTAATCAGGACCAGCACGTCACCTCAATGTATGTTTATACGATGCTTAGAGAAGCTGAAGAAAAAGAGCATTTTATTCATATGGGTGAAACTTGGTGGTTTGAAAGCAATAGAACAATACCTATAAGTATCTTCTTGCCTAAAGAATTCGCTAGATTTAAACACTCTTTAATAACTATGAATAGTAAAGATGTTAAAGTAACAGTAGGTCCTGTAGTAAATTTAGGTAATTTATCAGTTAAAAGAGTTAAACGTAAAAGTGTTCAGCTTGTTAGAAAGCCTAAAGTTTAACTATTTGTATCGTTTGACGTTTAGTTTTTCTCTATAATGTTGCGGTTGAAAAATAGAATTGTGTACAAATTGTGTTAATATATTTGCTTTAGTTCTATGATCCCCAGCTAGATGTTGCATTTTATATTCCTCACGTTTGAAAGGAATAATTTGTACTAATGGCATACCATAAGGAAATATAATTTCTTCATTAGTCTTTGATGTAAAAAAAGTATTGATATGAAGTTCATGATAAAAATCAGTATCAATGCATCCAGGTAATACCTCTAGGTTAGGGTGGCTATGATAAAAAGGTTGTACAGCCATACAACTATAACCTTTAGGAGTTTTAAGTTCCCAAGGATTTTGAAATTTAAATGATCCTTTGAAAGTATCTTCTTTAAAAGGATAACCGTCTATTTGATCATGTGGATGAATAGCGGCTCCGTATTGAGAACTTCCACCTAATGATCTTACTGACGGTAGTCTCCAATGGAGTTGTCCATCTTCTTGTTTAACAACTTTATAATCAGCCCATAGTGGAATAATATATCCTGCATTAATAACATCAAGTATACCAGGGCAACTTCTTACAGTTCTAGCATCTCTTCCTTCAAACCCTGATCGTGTTGTAGGATTATCTTTAAACCATTGTGGCCAAAATTCACTAGCTGGAACTGGTGGCTTTGTATCGTTTAATTCAGAAAATGCTGTAAAAAATGTAACGTCAATCGATTTGGACATAAGTTTTAAATACCATAGTTATTCGAGGTTTGTCTTTAAATGATGCACCATAATGTTCTATGTGTGCGTCAAAAATTAATAATCTATTTTGTTCATACTCGACTTTTTCTGTACTAAGATTATCATCTGGATCAGGTTTATAATAAAATTCTCCACCTTCACCTTTGGGTGTAATCATTAACATTATAGACGGGCCAGCATTAGGATCTTGTGAATCTTTATGAAACATTCCGTTCATGCCGGGGTGTGCAACATTAAAATATATTCTAGTAAAAGTAATATTGTGATTACTTGTTACTTGGTTTTGCACTTTAGCAGATAAAAAATCTACTAATGTATCACCAGGAGTAAAGTCATATGAATACATAATTGGTTTAGTATTAAGAGACTTTTCAACAAAATGATGTGGATAATGATATAAAAATCTTTCTGACAGATGATTTATTAATTCGGTATCTAACCAATTATCAATTATCTTTACTCTTCCACCCTGTATTATATTCATGTTTGCATTTACTACACTTCCACTTCCAGTCACTAATATATATTAGATTTCCTGTCCTACATATCGGACATTGGACTAGTGTTTCTCCCTTCTCCATTTAATAGGCCCTCACATATTAAATTCATTTGTACAACAATTGCCATAGCGTAGGCAACTGCGTGTGCTTTTTTAAAGTAGTATTCATTAGTAGTCGGCTTCTTCCATATCGTCTCGCTCACTTCTTTCCAAGTCTTCCCTAGTAGGTGACGTTTCCCTGGACGGATTATTGCTAGAATCATTGCTAATTGTTGAACGTTTTGCGGCTTCATTTTTTCTAAAATTGAGCCATGTTCGCCTACGTGAAACAATTGTTTGACGAATTCTTCGTGTTCGAGAAGTGTCCACATCGGCTCCTTTGCTATTAACGTATTTAGATGATCTTCATCTTTAATGTCTTTATAAAGGCTGACATTCAAAAAGTCTAATTTAAAATACCCTCTTTGGTCAGCAGTTTTATAATCAATTGTTGATAAGTTATCAACAGGATTACACGGAACTTCAGTAAAGTAAACGCCAGTATTATGTTTCTTTTCTGTATCTAATTTGGCTACACGATGTTTTAATTTATTAAGTATAACATCTCTGTCAGCAAAATCTATATCAATATCTGGCATTAATGTACAGTCCTTTTACTGTCAGGTTTCCTTGGATCATTCGGTGCATTTTCTTCTATCATTTCTAATATAAAACCCATGTTGGCGAGAATTCTATTTGCATATTCTTGTGCCGATTGGTTCGAGTTAAACCCAACAAACTTAATAGTTACAGCATCATCTTTTTCAATACTAACTTGTGCTTTGATATCTTCTACTATAAGCCCGTGAGCTTTAAACTTATTAAATTTATCGTCTTTCATTTTTTTCTTTCTTTTTAGGTTCGTCATACACAAAACCGAATTCAGCATCAGCAGAGTTATTAGTATCTCCGTCTTTGTTATTAAAAATTCGTTCCCAATTTTTATCGTATTGTTTTTTATCTTTAATAGGTCGTTGTTTACTGCCCTTACTCATAAACTACTTTCCTTTGCTATTTCTTTAACTAGTTCTACATCAGCTATATGTCTTTTAAAACGCATAGCCCAATGTTTTGGTTCCATAACATGATATACAATTTGTAATTGTTCATCACTAAATTTACCTAACATCTGTTTACCGCTATTAGTATTAAGTATTAACCATGGACTTATTTTTCCATCTTTAATATCTTGACAAGCACGATTTAAACTAGCATAAGAAAAGTAGTGTTGCCAAGGTGCTTCCTTTTCAACTCCCCAATCCATCATTGTTTTAATACTTCTTTCAAGTGCAGTTTCAACACTTTCTTTAAGTATTAAATCTAATGCATACTTTTCATATAATTCTTCTCTACACCAGTGGTCTAGTTTAACACCACTTGTTACTACATAGTCTACATACTTGTCAGGATATAAAGGTCGTACGTTGCTGACAAAACTACCAAACTTAACAAAAGCATTATAATAAGGACTATCACAAAAGTTTTCATAAGTTTTATTTCCTTCAAATTTTTGGCATAGTTGATAGAACCTATTAAAAGTTAAGAATCCTAATTGTACGCTCTTTTCTTCTTTTTGTAAATGACGTCTTTTCTTTTCACACATATGAACAGCAAGAGTTTTTTCTCTTGTGTATCCTGTTCCGCAATATTTACAGGTGAACGGTTTAGAACTTAACATCTTTTTTCTCAAATCCCAAGTCTTGAACGAGTTCTTTAAGCTCTGCTTTTGTAGATATTCTAGCAAGTAATTCTACCTCATCTTGTTTTTTATTTGGATATAATTCTAATAAGAATTTTGTTTTTGCATCTGAGCTACCTTTTTTCTTTAAAGGTATCCAGCCATGACTTCGTTCTTTTCTTTTAACGTTATGTGTACTACATAGTAATTGCCAAAGCAATTTATAATGTTTGCTAATTATAGCCCAGTTCTTATTATAAAGTTCATTAGTTGCAATTACGGCCCATTCTTGGGCATCTTGTTGACCATTAACAAGACTTATATAACGATTTAGTAACCAAAATTTTTCTTTAATAATCTGTGTACGTTCGTCATCAGTATACTCGTCCCACACGGATTTTCCATCCACGTCGATGGCATAAAAGATCTCTTTATTAGTTAACCTCTTTGATTGCATTTGTTACATTATACCACATTTTAAGTCAGTTGTCAAGTTTATCTATTACCAGACATGAATCTTTTAATATTCTTTTCAGTCCAAGTACCTAGGTATTTCTTTTTATACCATTTTGCAAATTCTGGATCTTCTTCAAACTCTACAACTACTTGTCTAGCAGATAATTGATCAGAACGAATACAATCAGCCAACTCTTGATATTCTTCTTTACTTCTTGTCATTTAACGGACCCTCTAAGTTCTTAGCTTCTTCTTCAGATAGAATGTTTCCATAATGTGGCCAGCCATAGCTTTCGGGATCTTCGCCAACGTACCTCCAACGAATTACACCTGTATCAGGATTACGTTCATATATTCTAGGGCGTGTTTCGTTTTCTTTTGACATTATATATTCCCTTTCCATTTCCCACCATAGGGATTAGCTTTACGTTTTGTTTTCTTTTTCTTCTTTTTCTTTTTGGGTTTCGGATCATACGGTGTTTTCGTTATAAACTTAACCCAGCGTTTTATCGCTTTACATACTCCAAGCATTCATCTCCTTTCTAATAGTTACGAATCCATCTTGGTCTACGTGCCATCCTTCAGGTCGCAAGGCCCAGCCTTTTCTAGCTAATGAGTTCTTACGACAAGCCTGACACCACTGTTTTTCATTTCTACTTTTTACTTCTACATCGTGTCTTTCTGTCCAACAACAATATGGACAAGCATACAGATACAGAGGCATTTACATCTTTACCTTCTCTTGGCAAATAAGAGTTAGGTCTCCCACCATACCTTCTTGGTACATTTGGGTTATGTGACCATTCTTAGCTACACAATCTTTATACAACGGTTGTTCAGCTAAAAATTTTGTAAGTTTCTTCTCGTCTGCAGGGTATTCCATAAATCCCCATGACTGAGATCTCCATGTATGTTTGTGACTATTAGCTGTCCAACTTCCAGTCTTTATCTCTGAATCAGCATATAATCCTGCACATCCCATAAACATAAAACTGAATAAAACTAATATTGCGTATCTCATGTTTCTCTCCATTAAGAGTTAATTTTTGAGCCGACTGTTCTACGAACGATGTCGTTATGATCAAATTCAGCCCAGTAAAGTTCGAAAGCGACGCCGTCTTCCACGCCTTCGAATTGATGAACCATTCCAGGTTTTACTACAGTAAAGTCACCTGGGCCAAGAATAGTTTCATCTACTAATCCATCTTGGTCTTCAGTTTGCCAAACTCGGACAATCATCTTGCCTTGTTCAACAAAAAATCCGTTCCACTTATATTCGTGTTCGTGTTCTGAGCATTTAAAGCCTGCGTTAAATTCAATTCGGTGAAATTCTAATACACCATTAGCATGAATTAGTTCAGTTTGCCCCCATACTTTTCCAGCTTTAACTGTCATTATTCTTCTCCAAATTTAAATAATTTTTCCTGCACATGGCAATCAATATTTATATACCGTCTAACAGTACTTGGATTTTTTCTTGGTGTGACGCCGTGTATACTGTTTACTGTATTTAAGAAGCCTACCATTGTGTTCATTGAATATTGAATGTGTCCTACAGCCTTAATATCTTCAGGT
>Ga0310342_100000286_pt1 | contig 27115 bp, 20 predicted proteins | sample S15DNA20500_MG_FD_206155 | JGI IMG/M metagenome (GOLD analysis project Ga0310342, IMG submission 206155) | Marine microbial communities from station ALOHA, North Pacific Subtropical Gyre - S1503-DNA-20-500_MG | ecosystem: Environmental > Aquatic > Marine > Oceanic | place: Pacific Ocean: North... | reverse complement strand
CTAATTAATTTGTCGTAAAATAATGCTGTACCTACGTCAGCTTTATCTTTATATTCACCTGCTGTTTGTAATAAGTTATAGAAGCCACCATACCATGTGTTTATGGCTACAGTTATTTGTACTTGTACCCATAAAGAAATAGCAAGTAAAGTGCCACCACCCCAGGCCCACAAAGCCCACTTTCGACTTTTGTAATAAGCGCCTATCATGTTGTGCTAAACGTCTAAACGCTTCGTTGCTGTTTAGTAGAATTACCAACTATATATGGATAAACAGGTTGAAGGTTTGAATCAACTGTTAAGTAATATGCCCATGTTCCATCTGGATAATCTGGAGTTTTATTATATCTTCCGTTGTATTGATCTAAATGTCCTGTACCTACTTGATATTCATGATCATTAATAAATGTACCAGCCGTCTTTTCACCCCAAGTATATCCACGCCCTGCTGGTTCTGTTGTGTAATATTGATATGAAGAATTCATTCTAGTAACAGCCGTTCCTAATTCTGCATTAGGATCTGTATATGAATAAGGTCCGTAAATAGGATATCCATCAAAACAATAACCTAAAATTTTACTATGGCCGTCTGTGTGTCTAAAATTATCACCACTATAATTAGTTGCTGTATAATAAGTTGGTGTAGGAGTTGCGTTTGTTAACATTGTAGCACTCCAAGATGATGCCGATTCTGCTGAGCCTGTTGGTAAGTTTAAAAACATTCCAGACATATAATGATATTGTCCGTTAATTTCTGGCCAACCACCTGCATCGTCGCCACCAAAGTTTGATCTAAATGCTACTGCATTATATTCAAAACCATCACCAGGTGCATCTGTAGTAGGATCAAGTGCTGGCGGAACAGTTGCTGGACCTACTGACGGATTAAAAAATACAACACCGTTGGACATAATACCCATTGGTGTTAATGGAACTGTTACCTGTGCGGCAGTAGTATTTTCTCCGCCACGATAGATAAAAGAATAATTATATGCTTGTGCAATTGCGGTATTTACGTTTGGTGTAAATTCATTATTTCCAAATGCATTTCCGAATGCCGCCGGATTAGGTAAACCGTTTGATGTAATTGTTAATGTTGCCATATTATTTTCCTTATGCTATAGTTCCTGCATCAAAGTCGAATCCCACCGGCACTAATAAACTACCAAAGTCAACTTCTGTTATTGAAATTAACCAATCAACAATACTAGTTACTGTTTGATTAAATAATCCAAAATTAAAACCAGCTGTGTTAGGAGCAATTAATCTAATATCTACTCCGTGTACTAAACCAGTTAAATCTCCATTAAACGTACCTTGAAAAGAACTTGCTGTTAATGTGCCACCATTAATAAGATTATTTCCGTTTGCATCTAAATTTCCACCTAATACTGGAGTAGTATCAGTTGAAAGTTCAGTAGTTGTATTAACAGTTAAAACGTTACCACTAATAGTTGTACTGGCACCTACTCCTCCAAATATATTTAACGTATCGCCGTCAACCAACGCCTTGGATCCGGAATCAGATACAACATTTAATTGTTGTAATCCGCCTAAAGCATTAACTGTAATGCCATTAGTTGAAGCTGTTAATGTAATATTAGCCCCAGATACAAGTTTTTTAAACTGTAAATCAGCACCAGCTTTTTGGTGGAAAATTCCTTCACCAACGTTGCCTAAATTACTTGCAGTAGTTGATTCAGGAGCTCGTAAGTCTAAATCATCAAAGTTTTGATTAACTTTAATAAACGCTTCACGTAGATCATCACCTGTGCCGTCGTTTGCTAGTGTTCCTATGTTTATATTTTGTAGTGCCATTTTATCTCTCTTCTTATGTATTTATTCCAGCTGTGCCACTGCCACTACTTCCGTTCCAACCCCATGGATTAGGACTATTATATGGCCAATATGCTATTCTATTTGGCGCACCATAACGTCTTGGAATAACGTTATCCTCATTAAATGATTCATCTGTACCACTATCGTAGGAATTACTTGTGGCATGGATTGCAAGAAAATCTTTAAATTGTTGAGCAGTTCCACCTGGATTTGCTTGTAACCATAATGCACCCATTCCAGTTATTTGTGGCGCCGCCATACTAGTACCACTTATTCTTGATGTATAGTGGCTACCACTTCCTGGATAAAATTGTTTAGCATAGGTACTTACGGTACTTGTAGCACTTGTAATATCATCACCACCTGTTATTATATCAATGCGTGGTCCTCGTTCACTGCTTTGAGTTATAAATTCTTCAGTACCAAATAAAGTTCTGTCTAGACTTGCTACGTATATAGTATCATCACTATGTGGTGATCCAGGACGGTTATAATAGTAATCTACACCGAGATCACCAATGTATCTCATAAAGCTATCATGAATGCCACTATAATAAGGAGCATTAGCTCCTGCAATAGGATGATAACCATTACCTGCAGATTTAACACAAATTATACCTGCATCTGTTAATTGTTCTTGTTCAACATCATCTGAAGGACTTTGATAAGGAATTTTATAATAAACTATTCCATATTGTTCTAACCCGCCACCCATGAGATCTTGTTGAGCAATACCTTGATCTACACCTTTAAAAAATATATGCGTAACTTGTAGAGTTGATGAAAATGATGCTCTCCATCCCCAACTTTGATTTACAATAGTAGGACGTTTAAATCCTGTGTTAGGGTCAATTGGTTTTTGAGTATGCCAATGTCTAATAAGATCATATTTGTCAGTAGTGGGAATTTCATTCCCAGCCCCACCAAAATGTCTTAAAGAATAAATTTTTGCATTCTTGGCCCAACCAAAAGTTTTACCTGCGGCAATACCTGCACAATGACTTCCATGCTCACCAGCTCCAGCCGGATTTGCTGTATAATGACCTGCTGGCATTGCCCCTGCAACACCTGATTCTGTATACCAATCTATTTGTTGAAATCTTGTAGTACCATTAGCATCTTCCCATTCAGGATGTCCTGTAGGATCAATACCGTCGTCTTGTATAACAACATCAACACCAGTACCATCTAGTGTATATGTATAATCGGCTGAATATGTATTACTTGTTGAAGCAGGATCAAACTCTTTAATCATGTGTCTGTATAAACCCCAGTTCTTTGCATCTGCGTCATTAGATGTTGATCTATCAAATTGAGCAGTCTGTGTTTCAAATAGTTCGTAGTTAAAAACCTCTGGATCTGGTTTTGTTTCTACTGCATGAATTCTTGGATCTTTTGATAATTCTGCCGCTTCGGCATCAGTCATCATATAATGAGTAATTCTATCATTGGCTTTCTTAGCATACGCTACGTCAACAGTTCTATTTGGAACGTTTGCACTAACAGCCGCATCGCTAGTAGTATCTCTTTCTAGTTCAGCTTCTATTTCTGCAATATCAATACCTTTTTTAGTAATAACTTTATATTCTTTTTCACCAGCCATTATTATATTCCTACATTTGTTGTTAGTGCTCTATTAGCCGCAAATGGAAAATAAGCTATTCTATTATAGCCATTCTGTAAACTTCTTGAATTTGAGAAAAATGTTGATGGTGTATTCTCGTCTGTTGATCCTTGAAACAATAAATCTTTGACTGAATTGTCATGCCACCACTTGCGTAATTGTGCAGGTGTCCATCCAGGGTTTAATTGTAATAGTAAACAGCTCATTCCAGCAACTTGTGGTGTAGACATTGATGTTCCTGAGTAAAGGTGGACATCTGTATCATTAGAACTACCAGCACTTACAATATTTGTGCCAGCCGCCCATATATCAACTCTAGGACCTTTATCACTACTGTCATTAGTAGCTTCTTCAGTTCCCTCTAATTCACTATCTAAATTACCTACAACAACTGTGTCAGGTCCTATATTGCCTGCACCTCTGTTATAATATACAGGGTTGCCCGCCGCAATATTACTTGTAGCAACACTTCGTATAATATGATTGTTATAATCTATATCTCCGAAGAAACAAAGTTTTTGATATTGATTGCCTGCACTTTTAAAATAGTGTACACCTTCGTCTTGCATTTCTTCAACTTCAGCCGATAATCCATAACCAGCTGTATTAAATTTGCTGTTGGTATCGCCGACCATTCCGAATGATTCGTTCTTAACACTTCCTACACTAGTTCCTCTAAATTGAATATCTGTTATACTAGTAAAGTAACCTTTTGATCCCCAACTGGCACTTACTACTGTTGGTCGTTTATAACCAGTAACTGGGTCAACGTCTTTAGCTCTATGGAATTCTTTTATTGCATCAAACCAAAATGCTTGATCGAAACTGTTATAAGGTATATTATAAATTTTTGCATTCTTGGCCCAACCGTAATCTTTTCCTGTAGCAGTTCCACAACAATGGGTTGCGTGATTACTCGCACCTGATACATTAGTATAATCAATATCGGGCATAGCACTACAATTAGGAAGTGTGTTCCATTGGAAAGGTACTAAACGACTAACGCCGTTTCTGTCTTGCCATTGCTCATGAGTAAATCTAATTTTACTACCTTCTTGGTGTATATAATCTATACCTGTTCCGTCTAAATGATAATCGTAAGTTGTTCCAGCAGGAAGATCTTGAGTGACATTTTGTCCCCATAAATTTGTTTTGTTAATTTGTCTTAAGAAGCCCCAATTAGCCCTTGTGTCTGAAGTAGCGTCTCTAGTCCAATCACCAGTTTGTTCATAGTCTAACCAATCATCATCCCATACAAGTGGAAGCTCAACACCACCAACTCTGGGATCGTTTTGAAGTTTAACTGCTTCTTCGTCTGTAAGAGCTACTTCAAAGATTCGTTTACTAGAAGGTCTAGTGTTTACGTTTTGTACTTGTCTGTCTGGAATTATATTACTGTCAACTTTGCTGTCAACAGTTGTGTCTCGATTAAGAGCGTCAATGACTTCTTCTTTGCTAAAGCCTTTGTGTAAAGAAACAACATAATGTTTTTCACTCATAGTTTCTCCTTACGCAATAACTATGTCACCAACCATCGCTGAATGGAGAGTACATTGATAAACCAATGTTGATGGAGCATCCATTGGAACTGTAAATAATTGTGTTCCTGATGTTGATCCTGACACACCAGTTGTATAAGCACTACCACCAGCACTTACTCTAATTTCGATTGGGTGATTAGTTGAAGCCTCGTTAATAATTGTATATGAAAATCCTTTATATAATGTCATAGTTGGATTGTCTGCTGAACTTGGTACACCAGGTCCAGTCCATCTAAATGCTGTTGTACCAAAATTAATAACACTATAAGAAAGTCCTGGTAACTGACCTAGCCACTTACCGTCACTATCACGATATCTTAATACATATCCGTCAGTACCACCAAGGTCTACATCAGAGCCACCAGCAATTCTTAATAAACCAGTTGCACTAATTCGTAAACGTTCACTAGTACCAGCCGCAACTACAACAACTCCTGTTTCTCCAGCAGTAGCAGTATACGAACCAAGGATAGTATTGCTACTACCAGCATCTAAATTTTTACCAGCTTGAAATCCTATTAGTACATTTGAATCAGCGTCTGTAAGTGAACCGCCAGCTTCAAATCCTACTATAGTATTTTTTTCAGCCGCATTCAAAGTTCCTGTTGTTGCGTCACCAAGTTTTATACTATTTGTAAAGTTTGCCGCTCCACTAATAGCATCTGTTAAGCCGTCTATTGATGATGCTCCTCCACTAGAACCAGTAAATGTTATATTGCCTTCTGCATCACTGGCAGTTGTAATACCAGTTCCACCAATAAATTTAATTGATTCATCTTTACTAATTGGTCTTAAAGTCGAGTCATCTGCACCAACGCTAAATGTAAAGTTATCTGATGTTGGTATCCAACTTGTACCATCTGAGAATACTAATTGTTTTGCTGAACTGTTATAAATTACATCACCACCTTGTCCAACAATACCTGCTATTCCATCATTATCAAAACTACCTACACGTAAAGGTGCTTTTTGTATTACAACGGCATTTGCCGCATCTAAAATTAAATTACTTGCTGAAGTTATAGTTGGTATACCTGCACCTGAACTTACAACTTCGTCAGCTGTAACTTTAGTTGCAACTATGTTTACACCTGTTAGTGTATCAGTTGTTTTGTTATATAGTAATCCTGCGTCGCCACCAAATGAACTTGCATCATTAAATTGTACTTGTGTATCAGCACCACCTGGTGTTCCACCGCCACCGCCACCTGAGGCAACGAATGTAATTTCATCACCACTTGTAGTAATTGTCATATTAGCACCAGCAACAAGTGTTAATGTATCTGTTGTCGAGTCTGCTACAACATCACTTTGTCCTGAAACTTCAATTGTTTTAAATGAATCTTCATTTGGATCACCTGAAGCCGCAGATACCCAACTTAGAGTTTCTGCTCCGTCAGTAGTTAATACTTGTCCGTTAGTTCCATCACCGTCTGGCCAAGTAAATGTTTTTGTTGTTGTTACATCAGTTGGCGCTTTGAACCCCATGTAATTTGTATTATTAGTATCGTACCATCTAACTTCGTTTGCACTTCCTAGTTTAAGATCAGTTGCAAAGGTAACTTCATTTATACCGTTTGAAATACTACCTGTTATATTTAAATTGGTAGCATTAAAAGTAGTTGCACTAATTGAAGTTGCACTTAATACATTTGTATTAGGATTATAAGTTATTGAAGCATCTGTTCTTAGGTCTTGACCATTACTATCACCTGTGCCAACAAAAGTTACAAACTGTGCCGCCGCTGTTGAGTCAGCTACTGTAGTAACAGTTGCCGCATCAACATTGTTTAATATTCTAGGCTCCCATTTTGCTGTTGCACTTTTAAAACTTAAAACATAATCATTAACTGGAGTTATAGTAGTTGTGTCAACATCAGTTAGATCGTCAATGTTATTTGGTGATGCAACTGAACCTGGTCCCCAAGTTCCTGCACCTGAATCAAATGTTAATACTTGTCCATTAGTTGCTCCTGCTACACCAACATCTACTAGGTCACCTATGTTACCAACATTAAATGTTATGTTGCCTTCTGCATCACTGGCAGTTGAAATACCAGTTCCACCTGCAAACTTAATTGATTCTCCGGTACTAACTGTTCTTATTGTTGAATCGTCAGCGGCAACTTGTATTGCTGTTAAGCCGTCGCCTTCTTTTACCAACGCAAACCAACCATCATGATGTGCAAAATAGGCTTTGCCTGTTGCATGAACATGAGCAAACATTCCATGATATATTGATGGACTTACAGCAAATAAGTCTTCTTCTGTATCAAATTTATTAGCAAAGTAAACTTTGCCTGTTGTTTTAATATCTCTAGTTGTAGTATTGCCTCTTGATAAAACTGTATCAATAGTGTCAACTTCAGTAGTTGTAGCTGTATATTTAAATGTTCCTGATGCATGGTCATAGTAAAGAACTTTACCGTCATCTGCGGCTGTAGTTGCAGTTACGTTATTAAGACTTTGAAGTTGTGCCGCTTGTATACGTGCATCAACTCTAGAATCTGTATGCCATTTATTAGTTGCACCGCCGAGTTCAACTACATCGTCTGTGACAACAGTTGACAGATATCCAACGTCATTTGCAAACGCACTCAAAGCCGATGGTACTTCTGGAATCTGAGGTTTATTTGTTAGATCGTTATAGTCACCACTGAATGGATTATTAAACGAAACGTTATTAATTCTAACGTCTGTTGCATTAATAGTTCCAGCATTAGTAACACCAGCACCACCTAAATCAAGGTTATCGCCTACTGGTAATTCCTTAATTTTGTTGCTATCTAATATATCAACTACTAGTGGTATTCTATTTGCCATTGTTGTTTCCTATTTTACACATATTTATTTCCTTATGCCATACCTAATAATCTGAAAGTCCCGGAACTAAAAGTACCGTTAAAACAATGCAATTTTAAATCAGTGAAAGTCGTGACCGCACACATTCCTGACCACAGAACTGTACAAGGACCATCATCGGTTGAAATTCCTTGTCCAGTCATCACCACTGCGTTTCCGTTTACTCTAAAATCTATATAGCCGCTCCATCTTAATGGAGATGCCCAAATATTATGAGGAGTTAAAACAACGTATTCTCCGTTCCCGCCTGTCAGAGTCGAGTTCCCGTCTGCCATAAATGACCCTGAATTGTCAAATGAATTAGTACCGTTTTGAGCCCAAGTATCTATACTTGAAAACCCGTCATTGCTTATTGATAACTCAGTTCTGGTATTGGCGCTCCTGACAACATCTTCTATTTCTAGTCGCACAACACTATACGCGGCAAGATTTAGAGTTGACCATGTTAACGTCTGGGTGGTAGGGGTATCGGATTCAATTTCTGTCCAACCACCGCCGCCACCACTTGCCGCCGCAAATGTTACTGTATCTGTGCCAGCATTAGTAGTAATTGTCATATTACTACCAGCTTCAAATGATAATGTATCTGTAGTTGTATCTGCTACAACATCTGATTGACCATCTACTGATATTGTTTTGAATGAAGATTCATTGGTTTCACCTTCGCCACCTGATTGTTCTATCCAAGCATAGTCTGAACCGCTCCAAGAAAGAACATAACCACTAGTTGGATTACTTTGATTTATATGTGAATCAACTCTTGTGTCTGTATAATATAAATTAGTGCCTTCACTTAAATCTGTTGTAGAAGCGGCTGTTATACGTGCATCAGCTCTTGCATCTGTGTAATATAAATTAGTGCCTTCACTTAAATCTGTTGTGGTAGATGGAATTGTTGGTGCACCGCTTAAAACTGAATATGGAATAGTGCTATTAGCAGTATCAACTAGTAATGTTGAATCATCACCAACTATTGGGTTACTTGATTGAAGTCCACCACTTAATTGAAAATTACCTGAAGCATCTACTTTTAATGTAGAAGTACCTAAATGAATAGTATTTCCACTTAGATATAAATCTTTAAAACGATGTGTACTAGAACCGATATCGTAAGCAACATTTGTGTCAGGAATAATATTTCCTTTTACAGTTCCGTCTAAATTAATTTTACTGTTTAATCCATCAACTAGTGTAGTAGAGTCATCACCAAATACAGAACCTTTAATATCTGTAACATGAGCTATTGAGCCGTCATGTCTTGCAAATAGTTCTGTGAAGTTAGCATTAACTTTAGTAAAGGCTGTACGGATAGGATCTCCGTCACCTTTGTTTGCACTTGTTCCAATGTTAATATTTTGTTGTGCCATCTTACACTCTTCCTACTACAGCTTGGATCGTTCCTTCACCAGCATCGTTTTTATCTTCAAGAGCTTTACCTATTACTGTTCCTACTTCTGGTTTAGTACTTGCACTCGCAAAGCCTGATGCCGATGCTCCTCCGGCAGTTACAAGCATCTGTCCTTTTTTAACCATACCAACAACTTTAACTTTAGTTCTACCTTGTAGTGCTACGGCTGTTACATTAGAACCTTCTAATTCTGAATTCATTAAGTATGCAGGATTTTCGGAAACTACTCCAGCAACTCTATCATCTCCACGAAGTGTTGTAACAGTTAGTTCTTGTTCGCCACCAAAGATTACAACTGTACCTGGTTCGTATACCGCATCTGCTGTATAATTTTCTGCCAAGTCAGCGTATCGTGCCTGTGTAGCTGTACCACTAAATGTTGTTGCATAAATTGTATTATATTTTTTACTTGCTGAACCAATAATATATGTGTCATCAAGTGATGGTTCAAATCCTGTTGCTGTTGCTATAAGTACACTCGCTCCGTCGGCTACAAGACCAATTTGTCCTGCGGCAGTAAATCCTGTGTTTGCTCCTATACTAATACCTGTGCTTTGTGCATCAAGTTCGCCTGGCGCTTCAAGGAATGAAGTGTGTATCCAGTCAACACCTATTCTTGATTCTCCAGCAAGTGCTGAGTTTTGTTGGAAGTTACCTTCTGATACGCCTGTACCTCCAATATTAAGACTTCCTGTTAAACTAACAGTTGGATTAGTTGCTCCAACTGAACTCATAAATATTGCTCCACCTGGAGTATATAAGTTAACAGTAGTACCAGTAGTATCTATAGTTAGGTATGTATCAACCTTAAGTCCTTGACAAGCTACGTTACCTGATCCATCAGTTTTAACAATTTTGCCAGCTTCACCAGTTGTAGTAGTGTCGATTATTCCGGATTCTGTAACAATGTCGGCAAATGTAACTTCTGTAACTGGTCCTGAAACACCTGAATTATTAGCTAATGCTGTTTTGTCAGCAATATTAATTATTTTATCATAATTAACTGAACCAGTAGTTATTTCTATCCAACCGTCAGTTGCTGTAAAGTTAGCACTATCAAAACTAGCAACGCCTAAATCTGCTTGTGTAATTGCTGTAGCGTTTGCTCGAGTAGTTGCCGCATTTAAGTTTAATTTACTTTGAGATATATCCGCCGCTGAGTTTACATCTGCGTTTACAATGCTATCAGGTGCGTGTCTAAATTCTAATGTTGCACCAGATGCCGTTCTTTCAACATGAAGTGTAACATCAGTTGCTGGATCTTCTGTAGCCAATGCATATTCATCATATGGGCCTTGTTTATTTTGAGCTGTAACTCCACCACCAGTATCAATAAGGTCAGCTGTATTAAAGTTAGTGCCTGATGTTAATGTGTATGTTAATAAGTTATGTGCTACACCGGCAAGTGAAACGTTTTCAACGTCAACAACTGTACCTGTTGCACTTGTTGAGTTACCAGTAATAGTATCATTAACTTGGAAGTTGCCGCCTGATGCCGGTGCTGTATAAATTCTATATTTTCCTGTTGTTACAAGTAATTGTGCCGCGGCAACTGTATTAGTTTCTACATCAAGTTGTTCTGGAATTGTATCACCAGCCGCAATTAATCCATCAACATAACTCTTAGTCGCCGCATCTTGGTTATCGGATGGATCTCTTAAGTTTACAACTGTAAATGTTCCACCTGCATTTTGATTACCAGTAAATGCTAGTACACCATCTCTAGATAATGCACCAGGACCTATTTGGTTATTTACGGCAACGCCTGCATGGTTAAATCCTAAACGTCTATTAACATAACCTCTTACTGCTGATTCAGTTGGTACTGAGTCACTGGCATTGTCAGTCATGGCATCGTCTGCACTAAATTCACTAGCTACAACGCCACGTTTAAATCCTAATCCATCTAAGTTACTTAAAGCAATACTTGCCGAGAATGTAACTGTACCTGTACCTTGGTCAACTGTAAAGAATCTACCAACTCTAAACATACCATCTTGGTCTGTACTTACATAGAATACTCTACCTTTATCACGTTCATCAACTTCGTGATCTTGATCTGGAAGTTGTGCCGGATCACCTAATGTTACATTCGGGAAATTTGTTTGGTTATAACTACCTGTACCAATGTCTAAGAAATCGTGTCCTGTTGCTCTACAAGTTGAAATATTAATAGTAATATCTCCACCTTCAGCTTTTTGTAGTCCACATCGAAGTGTAACAATTGTTGTAGTATTTCTTACTGTACTAACAAGTCCAACTGCTGATGCCGGAACGTTAATATCTGAAGCCGCAAGGTCTTCAATTAGAAGTGTAGCAAATGTAGTTCTATCAGTATAACTTTTAATAACATGAGTTTTACCATCCCAAGCAAAAATCATATCACCTGCATTTAATCTATCAATATCTGCTGTTGATGTTACTTGTCCAATAGCAATAACAGTATCACCTGCTGTGTCACCCATTGTTGTTCCTGAACCAGCAAATGTGTTATTTTGTGCTTCGCCATTATCAACAAGTACTTTAATATATTTGTATGTACTATCAAATGTAACAACTCGTTCAGTTGCCGCTAAAGGTTGACCTAAAGCATTTGATACAGCATATCCAATAGTTCTGTATGTATTATCAACAGCTTCGTCAAATGTAATTGCTGTACTAGGTCTAGTAATAGTTGTGTCAACACCAGTAATTCCAAAGTTTAAATTATTTCTAATAATAATTTTCTGGTCATGTGCTAGTGTATTAATCAATCCTGATTTTGTTGTATTGTCTTGTCCTGTTGTAGCAATATTCAATTGATAAACAGCTTCATCTCTAACTGAATTTTTAAATGTAAATCCTGTAATGTTAGCTGTGGCACTTGTAGTATATGTAATTTTTTGTACTATACCGCCACTAACGTATGTGTGTACAATTCCACTTTTAAATGTACTAAACACCATAGTATCTGTAGTAGGTACATCATAAATTTGGAAAATACCTGAAGACTTTTTAGCGGCTATATCTGGATATGCTTTCTGTCCGAATGGACAACTTAATAAAACATTGTCAACTTTAATATAATCAAGTTTGCCATATCCGTGTGCTGATGCTGTAGTAAGTGTAACTAATCCAGTTGTATTATCATAATCAAAACCTGTAACATTAAAACCACCACCTACGTTTGTTGCTGAGATTAATTTAGATGTACCACCACTAACGTAAGTATGTTCAACGTTGCTAGGTGGTAGGAAGAATCCTAATGTATCAGCATCAGGTTTAGTCTTAACCATAAAGACACCTGAATCTGTAGGCGCCGGATAAACTTTAACACCAAAAGAACAAGACAGTTTAATACTAAACAAATCACAAGTACCAGCCGCAGTAAGTCCGTGTGCTGTAGCACAAGTAACTGTAGCAATACCTGAAACATTGTCATAAACAAAATTTGTAATGTTTACTCTAGTTGGACCACTAACAACACCGCCACTAACGTAAGTATGTACAATTGCACTTGTACCTAAGTCAATTTCAAATTCATCTGCTGTTAGTCCTGATGCTAAAACTGTAACAGTTGTTGATGGTGTAACGTGTGGATATGTTTTATTTCCACTAGGACAACTTATTGCTATATCTCGTATTTCAATTAAGTCGTCAATAGCTCGTCCGTTTGCAACTGCTGTAATTTCAGTTTGTACACCTGTAATAAGAGTTGATTGTACTGTTGAAATTTCATATCTAGCTCTACCTGTTGCTCCGCCATGATCAATTTCAACTTCACTTTTTGCGTGTGGAACGTATTCTGTATCACGAACAAATATTTTTAATGAATCAACAGGGTGATCATATGTCGCCCCATCATCATAGATTCTAGCAGTCTGAACCATATTATCTACTGTCGTAATTAAGTCTGGTTCTTCATTTGGATCTGATCCTGCCGCTACTAGTCCATATGTTCCATGAGAGTTAGATCCGTTTAATGATCTAATATCACTACCATTGTTGGAAAAATAAGCTACTTCAGTATAATATGTAAATTGCGAAACTAGTTCAGCCATTGCACCATTATTACAAACAGTACCATAACCTAAATCATTAAGTTGTACAAAATCATTTGCCAACATACTTCTGTTACCAGAAGTTTGTAAAGTAATATCGCATGGCATAGGTTGTGTAAACCCGCCGTTGCTAATACCTGATGTTGGATTTAAAAGAAGTTTAGCAGTACCTGCCTGTTGATCATATTCTGCAACAGCATCAACTTGGTATCTATGTCCGTCAATATAAAATGGACTTGGTACTTGTGGTTTCTTTAAGCGTAAACCTTGTCCAACTAAACTTTGTACGTTTAATGTAAAGTTATTGTCTTTGCTGTTAACTACTGTAGTAAGGTTTCCAGCAAAACCATCAATATATAGTCCGCCTCTAAATGCTTTTTTGTTTATACTTCTCGCAAAACTTGAGTTCGTTTGTCCATATGGTGATTTAGTTAAAATTGCACCATCTGGATCAAGAACAGCCATAAATCCGCCGTGTCCTTCACAAGTTAGATTTCTTAAAATTGTTGTATCATTCATTAAGAAGACATCCATGTCTTCGTTATTTTTTGCCGTACTAGCTGAATTGTCTTTGTCAGTTAAGTAATGATGTCCATATCCTGGATCATCAAAGTCTGGTAAGTTACTAAGACCGTTTACAATAACTTCTTTTAAAAATGTTAATAGTGTATTAACCTTAGTTTGTGCTAACGCTTCACCTTGTGTTGAATCAACTACTTGCGAAGTAACTGATTGTGCTGATGTCCAAGCCGCATTAGTTAAAACAAATCCAAAGATTTCTTTCATCTTATCTATAGCGTCACCTGTTTCAGTTTGTGCACCAGGTACAGTCGTTGCCGCGTTATCAAAATATTTGTCAGCGTTAAAGTGAGTCTTTGAATTACCACCCCATTTTAAATCAAATATAAGTCCATCAATGATGTAGCCCATATCTCTTTCACATTTTTGACTATCACTTGATGTAAGGAGTGAAGGATATGTTGTGTTAATATATGTAATAACTTCGTCTTTAACATATTCTTTGTTTAAAGTTATTAGTTCAGTTGCATTAGGATTCTGTTCTGTTTGTATAGCAATTCCATCAAAGACAGGATCTCTATAAAAATGTAAACCTTTCCAAGCACTTTCAGATACGCCTGGTTTAGGTTTAATAATTACACGTCTAAATTCGTCACCTTTAAGTGAAACATTGTTAGAAACTCTAATTGGATAATGTTCCCAATATGTTCCGCTTTCTATATGAATACTAATTTGCGGATCTTTAACTTTGAAACCAAATTCTAATTCTTCACCTATTTCAAATTCTATAGGTTCTAATAGTTCTAATTCAATTGTATCTTCAATTGCGCCTACTGTATATTTTACAATTCGTCCAAGAGATTTAGAAGTTTTACCTCTTATAATTTTACCTGGAATAAGATCGCTGTTTAGTGGGTTAGCTTGATCACAGAAGCCTTGACTACCATTCATAATGGTGATTTCCCAAGTGCTACCTTCAACAAGTTGTGGTGCGTCTTTATAATTAGGACCTGTTATAAGTGCTATAACAATATCCCATTTGGCAAGAGTAGCTACTTGTCCAACAGCGTCAACAATTTGACCTGTGTCAATTACTTGTGTATATGTGCTTTGGTATAAAGTTGTTTCAGCTGTATTTGTAATAACTTTGTTATGTAAATTTTTAGCAAATTGTTGTGCCGCAAGAGTTTGTACACTTTGTGATTGTCTTGCTCTTTGTCCGCTTACAGAACTGTAATATCTAAACCCTGTATTTCTAGCATGGTAGTTGGCTGTTACACCATCTAACATATCTAATACAATACCATCTAATGTATAACCTAAATCTCTTTCACATAAATCTCTTAAGTATACGTGTTCAGGATAAGTTTCATTAATATAAGCTACAGTTTCTGCAATAATAAAGTTTCTGTTTGCATCTGTTAATATTTTTACTTCTTCATAGCCACTGCTATTTTTTACACCTGTTGTTACTACTGTTGCTTTATTATTCCCAGCATTATACGTAATATCTTGTATGTAAGGTCCAATATTATCTGGTGCTGTGTCAGTTATTTCTTCAGCTTTAAGTGCCGCTTGATGTAAACTCTTGTATGCATAATTTAATGCTCTACCTTCACTGCCGACAGGTACGCCACGCATTGTGTCGTCACCATATGAACTTACATATAAATTTGTTTGTGATGCAAATGCAGAATTGTCAACATAATATTTTGATGCTGATTGTAATACATCTGGATTAGTAGCAGGAATAATAGTACCTGTGTATTCTCCAGTTTGTGTAAGTGTGTTAAGAATAAGAACTAGTTCTGTTACTCTTTCTGATGAACCTGGTTCACCATCATTTGCAATTGTTTTTTGTGAAGTAGCTGTTTGTAGTGATGTATATGCAGTATTAGTTAAAATATAATCTTTAACAATATCACGTAATTTGTCATTAATTGATACAGCATAAGCTATTTCGCCTGCACCTAATTGTGAACTAGCACCATCAAAATAAAGTTTACCTACTCTTACTACTTCTGAGTTCCCACCAAATTTAATATCATGTGCAATTGCATCAATGTTAAATTTTGTATCTCTTTCACATTTATCATGACGTTGGCTACTTACTACATTATTAGCAAGAGCACTTACAAAAGTATGTGCGGTTGTATTACTTGATATACCAACATTTACTGTAATTGTTGTTGCACTTATAGCCGTAATTGCAACTGCCGTATTGTAGGCATAATCAAATCCGCCAGGTGCACTTGATCCAGTTGCTCTTGGATAGGTATGATTTGTTGCGTTACCATCTAGGGCACAAGTAAATGTTAAACTGTTTGTATTAATCTTAATAAGATTTTCAGTTGTTAAAGGATGAGAACCAATAGTTAATACTAATTCTCCTGTTGTCGGTGTGTATACTGCATCTGTTGTATTATAAGCTACTGTAGTATGAGCGCCTGGGTTGTTTGTATCAAACCAAGCCATTACTTCGTCAGCTAGATATTCTTTATTTTGTGTTATAAGGCTATGTGCGTATGGTGATTGTGGAGTAGCGCCTGCATGAGCACCTGGATGATCATGTAAGTACAATGCTCCAGTCATCGAATCGCCTTCGCGTCTTACAACAGATTTTCTTGGAAGTGCTTCTGAAGAAATCCAGTTACCAGCTAATACACTATCATATGCGGCATCAAACATTGTTTGTACGCCAGTACCACTACCTGCTGGTACACTAATTTTTATTCTTGTATTATCGTCGTTGTTTTGTGCTTCAGACTCTGATGCATGAAGACTTACTTGATCAACTGTAACATATCTTAGATAATAAGTTGTTCCTGTTGATAAGCCAGTAGCATCTTGGCCTGTTGAATTATATCTGTATGCAATACCATTTGAGCTACTCTCAAATCCGTGTGCAGTTGCAACAACGTTGCCACCTGAAAATGCTTCAATAATAAATGTATAAGAACTAGAACTTCCGGGTTCTGGTCTTATTCTAACTTGTCCAGAACTTCCTGGGCCACCTGATGAACGTAAATATCTGGTGTCTGCATAGCCTCGTGAAATAACTAAATCATCAAGTGTAAATGTTGTACCGTGTGCTACGTTTAAAGCAAGAACGGCCGCTGAAGAAATATTAGGATTAGCAATACCTTGGTTAGCCGCATTTAATGGACCTCCAAGTGCCGGAGTAATATCTGTACTAATAATTGTTCCAGTATTGCTAATTGTAATTTTATCATTTGATAACGAATCAATTGTAATACCTTGTCCGCCTTCAATACTTTTCATTAGTATTGCGTCACCACTAGCGTTTGATTGCGGAACCTTGTATGCTCCTAGTTGATCAGGAACGTCACTTAATGATCTAAAAGATATTTGTCCGCCTTGACCAAAAACAGCATAAAGTTCTGTAAAGTTTTCATTAGCTTTACGAAACGCTTCTCTTATACTATCACCAGTACCGTCGTTACCTTCTACACCTATGTTAACATTTTGTTTACCCATTATTTAAAATCCTACGGATTCTCCACACCCGCAACTATTTTTTGTTGCTGGGTTTGAAATATCAAAAAATGATCCAAATAATTCTTCTTTATAATTAATTACTGAGCCCATTAAGTACATTTGACTTAATGAGTCAATAGCAAATTTACCTTTATCTAAATCAATTACTTCGTCTTTATCTTCTACAGCGTCTGACATAGTCCAGTCATATTGCATTCCTGCACATCCGCCACCCTTCATAGATAGGCGTACAACCGGTTTATTCTTACTAGCCAGCATATAATTCATCTGGTCTTTTGCTGATTCTGTCAATGTTACTATTGCCATCACTTTTCCTTGTTCTATGTATTTATCAATAAGTCTAGTATCCTAATGTAATTTATAAATAGCTATATGTTTATAAGGACAGAACAGACTATACAATACTTTATGCGTAAGGGTATAAAAGGTGAACACCACCCTTATAAACGTAAAAAAACGTTGGTAATATTTAAATGTGATAGTTGTAGTGATGAATTTATACGTGATAAGGGGCGTATAGACCCTAAAAGACTATGCGACGATTATTCGCACGTATGCCCTAACTGTGATCCTAAGAGATTTGCTCAAAAACGAGGTGTCGAACAACGTCGACGATTGAACTTGCGGGTTGATAGTATGATCGACATTACAAAATTATAATATCGACCAAACTATCGATAATTTAAGTTTATTCAGATTTCCAAATATTGTAAACGCCCCAAGCAAGTGCTCCCCAGATTAATACTTTGGTTAGCGGCATAATGCCTAGGATAACAATTAACGCCGCACCACCGATTATAATTCCATTCCATGATGTGCGTTCTTCTATTCTTCCTTTGATCCAATCAAACATAATAATTACTCCTTACAATGCTTTATGCAATTGACTTACTAATTTAGATTTAACAAGTCTACGATCTAACTCGATACCGTGCTTTCTTCCTAACTCTTCCATTTGCTTTTTGGTCATTTTAGAAAGTTGAGCTTTAGTATGAGATTTTGGTGTTTTCTTTACAGTTTTCATCGTTGGAGCCGCGAAGGTTTTATTAGACCAGTGTGTAACGTGGTCTGATAATTTAGTATCGCAACATTCTGGCTCTTTATGGATGTTTCCAGTAAAGATGTCTTTCAGCCATTTGAACATAGGTAGTCTCCCCTAGTTTAATAAGTCTGTAATATATTTAGTTGTTTTGTAGTCTTAAGTTATAATATTGACGTTTTTACTCTTGCCCTTAGGGTCGCAAAAAGGCGGTATTTGTGTTTTTTCATGCAATCTGCTCTTTTTAAGCCCTGTTTCTGCTACTGATTCTACGGGTTTAATCTTATCTGTGGATAACGTTCCAGCAATTCTCATGACGTTTGCCATGAATCTTCCTATGCCATATGATCGATTAATTTTCATTTTAAGTGTTCTTTTTGGCGCTCTCGTTCTGCTATGCACCATTCATCATCTGGATTAAACATACAATCAAGTACTTTACCAATTCCGCCTAATGTAGGTTTTGCTTGTGTTCCATTACTTCCACATTCTGATAGTACCATTAGTAATAATATAAGAATTATTATGTTCTTTATCATATATTAATTTGCTGTTATCACCTTTAATTTTTGTACAGTTGCTTTTAACAATGTTGTGTATTCTGGGTTTGTTGAAAATAAATCTAATGTATCAATTAATTTATCATAGTTAAATATCCCTGCTATAACCATTTCTTCTCGTAATTCTCTAAAATCTTTGTATGCAGGATGACTATTTAATAAGTCAACATAGTCTTGGATTGATTGACATTTTGTTTTATATACTTTAACACCCCATACTGCTTTTGGATTGTCTTTAGGTTTTATTTGCGGAAGTTTGGGATCCCAAGTTCTAACACCAAATAAAGCATTCCCTTCAATTGCAAATCTACTTGTACCCCAACCTGATTCTAATCCTGCTTGGGCTTCTATAATCATTGATGGAATTCGTAAACTGTGGGGGGTTGTAAAGTTAATATAATTAACGCATTTTCGTACAGCTAAAATAAAACTTTGTTGATCAGTATAAACAAATTCGGGTTCGTGTAATCCAAGTTTAACTGCTATTTTAGATTGTTCAATTTCAACACGTTCTGTTATCTTGTCAATAATGTAATTATTTGGTTTAAACGTGCCAAAGCCAAAGGCAAAGGCAACGAGTAATATGATTAGTATTACTCCAATAAAAATTCTAAATTTTTTATTATCTTTTAGTTTCATCCTTTTCATACTATACTATAGCATTATTTGGATCAATTGTCAATGAAATTTAATACCAATTTTTCGAACACCATGGATCTATGGAGTCTTTTGGATTTGGATCACCGTGAAATACAGCAATAGACGTTTCACGTAATATATTTGGTTCGCCTGGAGTAGCAAAATTCCGTTTTCCAGTTACTCTAGACATTTCGGGTTTACCACGCATTTCCCATTTATAACTTTGGATCCATTCGTCAGGCCAAAAACAAAAATCCGATTTAACATTAGCGAATAACCAATCTTGGTCTCCGTGATACCTAGCCGCATGATATTTTGGATTTTCCATAAAGCGTTCATAGACTTGACTATGTTGTCCTGTTTCAAATCGGACAATACTAGAGTTCATTCTATTCCAATTGGATTGTACACATCTATTAAAGTCTCGTATAACACAAAATTGGCCAGGATTATAAGAAAACAACTTATCCATATTTTTAAAAATAATTACATCTAAATCAATATAAAGAATAGTTCCTTTTACTCCTAGACCAGGATTAAAGAACATTGGTTTGTACCACCAACCTTTGACATCAGGAATTGCTGGTAGTGGATGTATTTCTATTCCGGATTTTATGCCTTGTGCATTTTCAGTAAAGACAGCAAAGTTAAAAGGTATAGTTAGATTTCTTGAAACCATATTGTGCAAAATATTAACATACTCTGCACTATATTTGTTGCCATGTTTTAAGCATACAACATAATTAGCCACGTACTTCTCCTTAAATTGGTGCCGCTGGCGGTTGTGTCAGTGCTGGTTTAGATGGCATCGCTCCGATACTTAATGTAACTCTTGGTTCTAATGGAATAGATTTATGCGGTGTTAATCTAGGAAGTAGTATTGCATCACCCGTTTTTACATGAAGTAGTTTATTGTCAGTTGCTTCTTCATTTGATATTGCATAAGCAACTTCACCGTACCCTTGTATTAATAATACAGTTTCATTGTCACGGTGCATAAAGATTGAATGATGCTTGTCTGATAAACTCCAAAATAAAGAACAATTAATTAAATTCTCAGTTTGAAATGATTTATAGTTTGTTATAAATTCTGTATAAAAAGGTTTTAGCTCTTTATGAGTTTCGACTTGTGGCAAGTGGCTACTATATTGATTCATAACCGTGTCGATATTTGTAACTCTAGAAATGTATTGATTAATGGTTAGTAGTGTTTCAAAGTTAATAATCTTAGCTTCAGGAAACACGCCTGGCCAATGTTGAACTTGGTTATAACGACGAGCCTCGTTTAATTCTTTCCAAAATTTTTCACGCATTATCTTTCCAATATTGCACTATTACTTCCGTGTTCAAAAACTTCAACACTAGAAAGTCTTACACGACCTCCTGTGTCTTCATCAATAATTGGTGATATGTAGTTGTAAACGTGTTCTGCAAATTTTTCACAACCAACGCCATCCATTTGAACAACTTTTGCAAGACCCTTTTCTTCTAGTGCTACAAAATCGCTTAAATTAGGATCTGCTTTATCAACAGCTACTTTATGGTCGAAGTTATCTTCTAGGTATTGTTTAATCCATCCACAGTTTCCGAAATCGTAAACCCAATTCTTATCGTCTAATTCAAATGCTTCAAATTCAAATCTGAAACCTAAACTATAACCATGAATTAAATTACAATGACTTTCTGCTAACGCCTGTCTGAACGCACAACTGAAACCTCTATCGTTACCGTAAGTTTTTATACTTTTGTGTATCATATTTTTCTCCTTTTTAACGGCGGAGTATTTTGAGAGGGTCGACGTTATAGTCCTCATTTGTTACTATTATATATTAGTTCTACTTACTTGTCAACCTTAATATGATGTGTATTAAAACTAATGGTTAATCTTTTTTTGGATTTATTATATAAACTTCGATGGTATAACCAACTAGGAAATAGAACGAGCATTCCTGTTTTTGGAACAAATTCCATTTTATCAGCAGTAAACTCAGTTGCGTTGTTATGCACTTCTGCCATTTTTGGTCCTAGTACTGGACTTGTAAAAACTATTGGAGCACTATCTTTATCACAATAAGGATAATATGCACCACTTACAATACTTAATTCATGTCTATGTTCATTTACGTGTCCATCTTCTTCTTGTATATTAAACCAGCTTTTGGCAATAACAGCTTGTTCTAATCCACACGTCATACAATATTCGTCTACACAATTTTGAATATCTTGTTTTATTATTTTAAATTCTTCACGATCTAAAAAGTTTGCTGTTTTATGAGTTTTACTAACAACATCAAAGTATCGACTACTAGTTTTGCCTTTACCGATATCAACAGGCCACTTCATTAATGTTTCATCTGAAAAACTTTCCATAGTTTCAACTACTAATTTTTGATCAGCATGATCCTCTAAATTCCATACTTGAACTAACGTTGGAAATAATAAATAATCTGCTTTACGAAATTGTTCTTCAGGTATTGTTGCTTTCATGTTTTTCTATTCTATAATCTTTTACTGTTTTTATGTAACCTCTGTCTGCGAGTCTTATTGTATTAAAACTTATTACATATCTTTTTTTACTATCATTTGGTTTAACATAATGTTTTAACCAACTAGGAAATATAACTAGTACTCCTTGATGTACTGGTACATCCATATCGTATCGATTAAAGTTTGTTGACTTTATAATACAATCATTCATACGTAAGGCTTGTAACGGACTTTCGAGCATTAAAGGATTACTGCCTTCTTCAGCATATGGATAGTATGCTCCACTAATAACACTTCGTTCATGTCTATGTGCTTCTACAGTTCCACCTTGTCCTAAAGTATTAAACCAACTTGTTGAAATAAGTGCATAATCAATTCCTGCTTCTTCAGTATACGTGTCACAGCAAGATTGCATTGTTTTCCATAAATCTACTAATCGTTTATCACCTAAAAATTGTTCGTCACCAGTAATATAACTGCTATCTCCACCTTTTACTAATCTATGCTGTCCAACATCTTTCCAGTTTTCAATCATATCTATAACAATTTCTTCACAAGGATGACCTTTAAGATTCCATGTGCTTACTAGTGTTGGAAATGCGCCAACGTGATATGGTTCAGGCGGTCTCATTAGCTATCTCAAATTCAATTAACATTTTATTACATACATTTTTTTGTTCTGTTGGCCATTGTTTATTATTATAATTGTGAAACATAATTTCTGGATAATTCTCAAATACTTTGTTAATTTGATATAACCAATAACTAGGATCTACAGGATCTGTATCTGTACCTTCATAATTACCTGTTCCTTTGTATATATTATTAACAGTATTAGTTTCTGAATATAAATCAAAGCCAACCATATGTACTTCATTGGTTGCCAGTTTTGCTCCAAGCAATACTGCAAACGGGCCACTACCCCAATGCCATGGGTTATCAAGCCTTGTAGTGCCTGAATATGGAAGATCTGGTACTACTTTTGCTGGTGTAAATTGTGCCACCCAATCGGGCCTAGTATATATGGTTCCGTCATAGTTATTTTGTTGTGCTTCTAGAACCATTCTTCTATCACAGCATATTAAATGATCAACGTAAAAATCTCTGTATATTGCATTACAACCAACCTTTGTTTGTGTGTAATTGCTAATATCTAAGTCTTTTCTACTCTCTCCGTTGCCAATCACAAGCATGACAATATTTAATAAATATGTATAACGATAGGAACAAAACCGAATGACTGCATTTTATGATTTTTTTAGGTTTATCAAGTTATACTCCACAGATGGTGTTACACTTGAACATACTATAGAAGCAGACGCTGTAACCGATACACTCAGCATAAGCCGTGGTGCAGGAGTATCTTGGTCTCCAACTGATACTGCTACAGATTCATTTAAAATAGACGTTAATTATAACTTTGAAGTTCCAGTTGCAACTACTACCCTTAGATTAACTGACGTTAATAGCGTCGATCAAGATGTACAACTTATTGCCGGCGGTAACATGACTATTGTACGAAATAGTGCTAATAGCTTAACAATTGCGGCATTAATGGGTGGTGTTAGTAAGTCAATATCAAATGCTACAGCTACAGATCCAGTAGTTATTACTACAACAAATGCCCACGATTATACAGAAGGAACTCCAGTTACTATTGTAGATGTTATTGGAATGACTCAGCTTAATGGTAATGAATATTATGCTGATGTTTTAACTGGCAACTCAATGGCATTGTATACTGACGAGTTTTTAGCTACATCAGTTGACGGTACAGGCTTTACTGCTTATACATCAGGTGGTGTTGTTACAGGTGAATATGCTGGCGCGAAAAAATTAAATGATTTAGTTGATGTTAAATTTAATACTCCTAATTTTACAGATAGTATAAAAATTGGAGATATTACAACTGGAACTCTAAGTGCCGCAAACAATAATGTGATAGTAGGAATAGGTGCAGGCAATATTATTACAAGTGCAGTTGACTCTGTTATCATTGGTAAAGATGCTGGCGACGAAATAACAACTGGAGCAGAAAATATAGTCATTGGTAAAGATGCTGGTGCATCTGGTAATTGGTCCACTAGTATAGCTATTGGAAAAGGTGCAGGAATAAACGGGTCACCATCAGACACACCATATAGAGAAGTTTTTATTGGTGGTTATGCAGGTACAGGAAAAGATCATCAAGGCAATGTTGCTGTTGGTTACTTTGCTGGAAGTGGTTTACAAGATGATTCAGACTACAATGTATCAATTGGTTATAGAACTTTAGAATATTCAAAAGGTACTGGTTCTGCAAGTCAAAAAGGAAATGTATCCATTGGTTATCAGGCACTACAAGGTCAGAGTAATTTATCTGAAGGCGATTATAATGTTGCTATTGGTTATGATGCTGGTAAAACAATTTCATCAGGATCTAATAATGTTTTAATTGGGCTTACGGCCGGTGATGCTATAGCAACAGGAAATAATAATATTATTATAGGTGACTATGCAGGTACATCAGCATTAACAGATACCGTTGCACTTTATACTGGCGGCGGAACTCAACGACTTACTATTGATTCAACTGGTGCAACTATTAATGGTGATGCTGTAATGCTTGGTGGTGTTGTAACATCACATTTAATTCCTGATACAGATGCTACTTATGATTTAGGAACTTCAACACATAAATTTAGAGATTTACATCTTGATGGAAATAGTTTTTACTTAGGTGGACACAAGATTTCAATTGAAGCAAATGAGTTAGCTTTTGGTGGTGCAGTTATTAGTGATCTAATACGAATTGCCGCAGATGATTCAACTATACGTACAGTTAATAGTGGAGAATCAATTAGGTTTAGTGGAGCAGGAAGTGTTACAACGGCATCTAATGCAGAAGGTGATATTACAATTACTGGAGGCTATGGCGGATTAACTGATAATACAGATGTAGCTGGAGTAGTAGCTGGAGACGATGGAAAAATTTTATATTATGACCACGGAACAACATCATTTAAATGGAAAGCAGATGATGATACGCCAGCAGGTTATAATAACACAGACTGGGATACAGCATATGGTTGGGGCGATCATGCAGGTGGTAGTTATCTAACAGGTACTGGTCTATTAAGTTCGCATACCGATGTACATACTGCGGCACCAACAGCTGGACAAGTCCTTATGTGGGACGCAGGAAATTCAAGATGGACACCAGGTTCAGAATTATTAGACAGTCTTACAGGATCTGTATTTGGAGACGATTCAACGTTACTAGTTGATGGTGTTAATAGTACTATTAATTTAGATGGTACTATGAAGACTCATATAATACCGGCACTCGATGCTACGTATGACATAGGATCAGCTGAAAAGAAAATTAGAGATTTATATGTTGACGGTGGAGGTTCTATATGGGTTGGTGGTACTACGAAAATGATGATTGCACCTTATGATTTCCAAGATGCAACTTTTAGTCACTATGTAAGTTTAACAGGTAATGTTATTGAACCAAACGGGTATAAGTTAGAATCAATAGCTATGAGTACTGATGGTACTAAAATATATATTCCTCAAGATGAAGAGACTGGTGCTTTACCTGATTATGCACGTATTGTTCAATTTACTTTAAGCACACCATTTGATCTTTCAACGATTACTAATACAGTAGCCGCTGGGAACTCTTTTGATGTTTCAGGGGAAATTAATTCACTTGGTTCTGGTGGTGCTTTTGGTAACGCCTACATAGGTGGAATACATTTTAAACCTGATGGTACTAAAATGTTTATGTTAACTGGTAATAGTATAGGAAGTAACCCACCAGGAACTGGTGCTCATTATCATTCAGCAACTAAACTTGTTGAATATGATTTAGGAACACCGTGGGATATTACTACTTGTGCATTTAATGGCAAATGGTCTGAAGGTACTGGCGGTGGCGTTGGTGGAGCAGGGTATTCATTATTGTATTATCTAGATGGCGGACAATTTAAAATAAGCAACGATGGTAGATTCCTTTATACTGGATCTACCCAGTATGTAAAACAATTTGAAATGGCAACACCGTGGGATATTAAATCATTTCCATGGCGCGACACACCAAACGGTGCAGGGTCGCACGGTAACGGACCAGGGTGGGATGAAGATAACGATTTTAAAATTTACACAACAAAAAGATGGCATGATTCACAAGGATTAGAGAAAGACTCATTGATTGATATATGGGTGAGTGACGATGGATGGAGATGGTTTGGTTTATTCAGTCATGGTGGATCTAATGATAGTATAATTTATGGTTATAAAATGCAGATTAAATATGATATTAAATCTTCGTTACCGTTCGGTGCTGATATAATTGAAACTGTATCTAACGGTTATAACCCACCATTTCCAGATTCTATAATGATTTCTGGTTCTAATCATCCTAATGGTTCAGATGGACTACAAACAGGTATGCCAGAAGCTTGGGGCGATTATGTTCAATCAATATTTTTTGCTGATACTGGAAAGAGATTGTATGTAGCTGGTTATACTAAAAATTATCCAGCCACTGACGGTATAGGTGGAATTCAACAATATAATATAACTGATTCAATAGAGCCACAATTTAAATTTAAAGGTACTAAAGGCGTAAAAATTGAAGGCGAAATTGAATTGGCATCAGGCGCTTCGGTTAGCGAGATTAGTACAGATACTGATATGTCAGATGCTAGTGACTTGTCAATTCCAACAGAACTTGCAGTTAAAACATACGTTGATACTAAAATTAGTGGCACTGACTTAACTATAGCTGAGGAAAATAGTTCTTTACCAACAGCGGCAACAAAATTAAATTTTGTTGGTACAGGTGTTACTGCTAGTGGTACAGGTACAACAAAAACAATTACTATTCCTGGCGGTGGCGGCGGTGGCGGTTGGACAGCAATTCAAACTCAAACTGTATCTTCATCAGTGACATCAGTGACATTTGGAAGTTTAGATCTTTCTGCTTATAGCACCGTGCGATTAGTAATAAGCGATCTTGTTCATAGTAACCATCAATTTACCTACCTAAA